>Ga0256828_1000922_pt1 | contig 19042 bp, 19 predicted proteins | sample CV88metaG_FD_185993 | JGI IMG/M metagenome (GOLD analysis project Ga0256828, IMG submission 185993) | Hydrothermal vent microbial communities from East Pacific Rise, Pacific Ocean - CV88 | ecosystem: Environmental > Aquatic > Marine > Hydrothermal vents | place: Pacific Ocean: East Pacific Rise...
TCATGGCATAGTTGGGGGCTTTGGCTCCGTAGAGCATCTCTCCCCCTTCCCATCTGGAGTTGGGGAAACCCAAGATCAGCGCAGAATCTTTTTTCAAATGCTTTTGTACCAGTTCCATTAAAAAAGGTTTATAGTGAATGCCGGGGCTTTGAAGCGTACCAATACTGACAAGCAGGTCGAACCTCCCCAGTCCCAAATGCTCCAGGCGGTTGATGTCTTCCGTCAAAAAACGTACATTTCCTTCTTTAAAGAGGCTCTCTGCATAGGAGACAGCACTTTCGGAATGGTCAATACCTACCAGCTCCATGGTTTGATATTCTTCAATATCCAGCATTTTCCGGATTACTTCAAATTCATCCGCCCTGTTGATACCGAGATTCAGGATGCGTTTTCTTTTTCGGATACCGGCATTTTCAAGCGCCTGTACATAATAGTGGAAAAAAGCGGGCTCTTCCATTTTGTTGATTTGAAAAAAGTGGGAGGCCATACCGTATTTCTCTTCTGTTAAAAGGGGTTTTTCCTGATGAAACGATGCCTCTGCAAGTTTCCTGAAGTGCAGTCTTACCAGTGTTTCATCCTCTTTTTGGGGAGTCAGCATTTTGCATTTGAGTATTTCGGCCAGGTCTGTCCATGCTTTGTACCCTCTGTAGAGGTAGCCTGTGCCGTTTACGACCACCCTGCTTCCGGCATATCCCTCTGCCAGATCGGGGTTGAGTACGCAAAAAGAGAGTGTCTGGCTCTTTTGCAGTTCCTTTCTCAGCAGGGGAAGGATCTCCTGCATGCTTTCTGTCGTAAAGGTCATTGTCCGGCTCTGCTTTTTTCTTCATGGATGAGCAGGATCTCATACTCAAGATGATCCAGCGGATATTCCGCCATCAGTCTCTTCATCTCTTTGTAGCCCAGCAGGTTCCGGCCCCCACCGATACCGCTTTTTTTCATGTATCGGAACATTTCACGGACTGAAGGAAATTCAAGCGTATAGCGAAGCAGTTCATATTCGGCATTGAAATATTTTTTCGATAAGGTTTCAATCTCTTCCGCAGAACGCAGCAGAGGGGGGATAGAGGCGGTTTCATGCAGTGTTTTGAAAGTATCAGAAGTGAAAATGGCAAAGCTGACAGGCGTGTTGAGTGCTGCAATGCGGGAAAATGTACTATCCAGATCATCTGCCCACTGCAAGGCGGAAGCGGAGAGTATTCGTTCAAAACGGTGGTTTTGAAAGGCTGTGAAACAGTCAGGATCATTGAAATCTTTGATAAACAGCTCTATATGCTCCGCTTTGGGGTGCAGTGCCAGCATACCTTCTGCAAAATCGATACCCACAAACTCTTTCAGTGGCCAGGAGACAGATCTGTACATCCCCCCTCTTCCGCATCCGATATCGAGAATGGAAGCCGGTGTATCCGATATTTTGCCAATGAGTTCCTCTGCTACTTTTTGCTGAATGACATTGAATTGGTTATATGCCCTGGCATTGCGGGAAAACGCATTTTGTATTTTCATCTAAAGCATGACCTTTTTTTCTTCTGCCGGTATTATAGGACTATTTTTGTTAAGAGAGTATTGGAGTCATCAATATAAACTTGATATGATGTCATTAAAAAGGAATGCAAACGTGGCAAGTTATGATCTCATCGTTATCGGTGCCGGTGCTGCCGGTATGATGGCGGCCATTACCGCCGCACGAAAGGGAAATGCCGTACTGTTGCTGGAGAAACTTCCCAAAATCGGGGCCAAGCTCAAGGCTACCGGAGGCGGACGCTGTAACCTGACCAATACGCTGGACAATGAAACCTTTATGTCGCATTTTGGGCGTGACGGGCGTTTTATGGGGCCTGCGCTTGAAGCGTTCGACCATCGGGCACTGATGGCATTTTTTCAAGAGATAGGTATGGAGAGTCATGCGCCTGACGGCTACAGGGTCTTTCCCGTTACGCATAATGCTTCTACGGTTACGGAAGCGATGGAAAAAGAGATGCTAAGGCTTGGGGTGAAAGTGAAATGTTCCCAAAAGGCGGAAGGGCTTGAACATAATGGAGAAGGGATCACCGGTGTAAGGACACAAGACGGAGTATGGGGTGCGAAGCATGTCATCATTGCTACAGGAGGCAAAGGATATCCTGCTTTGGGAGCAGAAGGAGACGGGTATGCTCTGGCGGAATCTGTGGGGCACAAAGTGACGGAACTCTATCCTGCCATGATGCCGTTGAAGACAAAAGAGACGTGGGTAGCTGAATGCCGGGCAGATACCGTAGCCAAAGTGACCATGCGGGTTGATATGAAAAAATATAAAAAACTTTCCGCCAAAGGTGACCTCATTTTTACCAAAACAGGCATACGCGGGCCGGTTGTACTGGACTTTTCCCGGGAGATCACGCCGCTTCTGGAAAAATACAGCGAAGTACCTGTCTTGCTCAATCTTACCAAAGGGATGAATGAAGAGGAAATTCGACAACATTTCAAAAAAGAGCTCTCCTTGAATCCACATCGTACACTTGTAGAACTGCTTTCTACCCTTTTGCCCTCCGCTTTGGCACAGGCACTCTGTCTCCTGGCGGAAGCTGACCCTCATCGGAGTTTTGGAAAACAGTCCGGTGCTTCGAGGGACAGACTCGTTAAAGTGCTGGCATGGACACCGCTTACTGTCAATGGGCACGACGGTTTTAAAATGGCGATGGTAACACGTGGCGGGGTCAGTCTGAAAGAGATAGATCCCCGAACCATGGAGAGCAAAAAACTAAACGGGCTCTATTTTTGTGGGGAAGTGATGAATCTTGACGGCCCCTGTGGCGGGTATAATCTGCAATGGAGCTTTGCAAGTGGCTACCTGGCAGGAAAATTGCAATAAAAATCTGAAAAAACTATGGTATACTTACTATAATTTAAAATAATTTTTACGATAAGGATAGATTATGAAAAAACTACTTTTACCGTTTTTTATACTGGCATCATTGACATTTACGCTTCATGCAGAGAATAATGAAACCAATAAAACGAAAGCGACACAGGAGCAAAACAGCAGCAAACATGAAGTAAAGAAAGTTTCTGAGCAAAATGCATCAAAAAAAATGTCTAAAGAAGAACTTGAGGCTCAGCAGGTCAAGGAGCAGATGGAGCGGGAAGAAAAGTATGCGAAAGAGCAGAAATTTTACCAGGGAGACGAGTATGACCTCAAAGCAGTCGAAATCAACAAAAAATCTCTTGATTCTATCCCTGTGATCGAACCTGATTATGATTTCGATATTACCGATGTCTACAGGGATGACATTTAAATGCATTCCTGACTTTACAGAAAAGTGCATATAGAGATAGTTTTATATGCACTGAATAATTCCTCTCTTCCTGTGTACACCCTCCATTAACCAATCTGCAATAAAATAGTTTCAAAAATATAAGAATTATCCATGTATCAGACACTATTGACCTTTTTTATACTCTTATCCCTATCTCTGTCTCCTCTTTTTGCGGATTATACGCTTAAAGAAGGAAAACGCTTTAGAAGTAAAATAGACCATATGCCAAAAGGTGTAGTGGCAGATATGAAAAAAATTCCCCAGGATCCCGCTTTCTACGCCAGACAGATCAAAAGATTTTCCAAAGCGAAGCAGAAAAGGCTGGACAGGGATTTCAACAAAAAATATTTCCAGCCATGGGAACTGGAAAAACTGGATATTCCGAAAAAGGATTTCGGCTGGGAAGTACGGTTTGTGACCAAAAAGCCTATCTACAGGGAAAACGGCAGGGTCATTCCTTCATATGTATATAAAAAATGGATACGCAATGCCCAGATGGATAAAGTGGATACGAAAAGATACAGGGCGATCACCATTCGGCATACCAATGTGAAAGCCCTGCCCACCTCTGCCTCATTTTACCGAGACCCAAAGCGCGTAGGCGAAGGTTTCCCTTTTGACTACAACCAGAACTCTGCACTGCATATTAACGTACCGCTCTATATTTCCCACTTTTCGAGAGACAGGCGATGGGCATTTGTCAGGGCATCCTACTCATTTGGCTGGGTCAAGATCACCGACCTGGCACTGGTAGACGGCAACTTCATCAAAAAGTTCAAAAACGGTACCTATGCGATGACCATTAAAGACAATCTGAGGCTTTACGATGACAAGAGCCGTGCCTACTCCATCGTGAAGCTGGGAGCCCTTTTCCCCATAAGCAGGGACAACCAATCGTATTTGACAGCCAGGCGCAATGCAAAGGGACAGGCACGTATCCATAAAGTCAAAGCGCTCAAAAAAGGGCTTATCGCAAAAAAACCGCTGCCTTTTACGCCCAAAAATGTTGCCATGCTCGCCCGTGAGTTTTACGGTGAACCGTATGGCTGGGGCGGAGGCTACGAGTGCAGGGACTGTTCGGCTACGACCAGGGATTTTCTGGGAGCATTCGGTATTTTCCTGCGCCGTAACTCAAGCAAACAGGCAAAAGACGGTAAGAGTATCTATATCAAAGGCCTGCCCAAACAGGCAAAAAAGAAAAAGATCATCCGTGAGGCCGAACCGTTCCGCTCACTGCTTTACGTTCCCGGGCATATCGTACTCTATCTGGGGCAGTACAAGGGTGAACCGGTCATCATGCATACCTACTGGGGTATCCGTAAAAATGACGGTACCAAACTCATTACCGCGCGTACCATCATCACCACGACAGAACCGGGGAAAGAACGTAAAGATATCAGGGAGAAGAGTAAGCTGATCAATACGCTGAAAACGATTGTGAAATTTTAGTCCCAAACTGCGATATAGACTTTTAAAACTTAAAATTGTGTCGGTAAAAGGTGGGCTAAAGCCCACCCTACAGACAACTACGTTAAAATACGCCCATGAAACATCAAGAAAACAGCAGAAGACACAAAGAGAAGATCAAACTCTTCATCACCACCATCATTGCCGGAGAATTCAAAGGTAAGAAGATAGAAATTCCCGATATCTCCACCACCAGAAGTTCCAAATCTATCCTCAAGGAATCTTTCTTCAATATGATTCAGTTTGAAGTGATAGAGAGGAATTTTGTAGAAGTTTTTGCCGGCAGCGGCTCTGTGGGACTTGAAGCGCTCAGTCGGGGTGCTGCGGAGTGCTACTTTATGGAGTACAACAAAATTGCATTCCGCTCTCTGGAAAACAATATCAAAAATACCGATCCAAGCCGATGCCATGCTTTTTACGGAGACAGTTTCGAGAAATTTTCAATGGTTTACGAAATGGTCAAACGCAACGGCAGAAAAACATATTTCTATTTTGACCCGCCTTTTTCCACCCGTGACGGAATGGATGATATTTACGACAAAACCATTGCGCTTATAGAGAGCATAGAACCCGAAGTGTGTGAAATGGTCGCTGTCGAACATATGACAAATCTGACGATGCCGGAGAGTATCGGTGTATTGGAGAAGGTCAAGAAAAAGAAGTTCGGACGCTCTACACTGACCTACTACAAACCTAAAGTATAAATAGACAAAGGGTAACCACGAGGGTTACCCCTACAAAGAGAAGAAAAAATATTCTCTGCATTTACCTGTAGGGGCAACCCTTGTGGTTGCCCTTTACCACGTTTCTGTTTACACTCCATCGTAAACACATGCTATAATATGTCAAAAAAGAAGACAAATGACTAAAAAAGAAGACCATATCGCCCTTTTTATCGACTGTGACAATATTTCCCACCGTTCCATCGAGGGGATCATTAACGAACTGAGTAAATATGGTGTTGTCAATATTCGCCAGGCATACGGCAACTGGACCAAAGAGAACCTGAAGAACTGGGAAGACAAACTGTTGGAGTTTGCGATCAAACCGATTCAGCAGTTTGATTACTCCCGGAACAAAAATGCTACGGATATCCTGATGACCATCGATGCGATCGACCTGCTTCATACCAAAGATATCGATGCGTTTGCTTTTGCAACAAGCGATTCGGATTTTACGCCTGTGGTAATGCGCGTACAGGCAGAGGGTATCAAGGTTTTCGGTTTTGGAGAGAAAAAGACCCCAAAACCGTTTATGGCAGCCTGTTCCCAGTTTATTTTTACCGAAAATCTTGTGGAGACATCTACCGTCAAATCTCCTGATACCCCAGAAATACCTGTTACATCCGGCCGTAAGAACGGTAGAGAAATGCGTAAGGACAGTTGGCTTGTAAATGTACTCCGTAATGCAGTCGAACAGACGATGGATGATTACGGCTGGGCAAATCTTTCGGATGTGGGACAGTATATCAATAACTCAACCTCATTCTCGCCTATCAATTATGGCTACAAGAAATTGAGCAACCTCATTAAAGAGATAGACCTGTTCGACATCGCATATGATGAGGTAAGCAAGCAGATGAGTATACGCGACAAAAGGACAAAGCACTAGGAAAGCTACATGGAAGGGAGATCATCTTCTTTTTTTAATGTTTTTCTGCGCGGCTCTTTGGGTGCGGGTTCTATAAACTCCCCTTTTACAAGTCCGGCTTCATGCAGGAACTGTGAAGGTTTATACTCCACTTTCTTGATTTTATCGTATTTTGCCAGTGACAGGTAGAGTTTGTCCTTCGCACGTGTAACGGCAACATAGAAAAGCCTTCTCTCCTCCTCTATGGAACTCATCATCCTTCTGTTCGGGAATCTGCCGTCGACCAGGTCTACCACATAAACTTCAGGGAACTCCAGCCCCTTGCTTGCATGGACGGTAAGCAGGTTGACTCCCTCCCCTTCGCTCAATTCTCCACCGCCAAGTACCATAGCATTGACAAAGCGGCTCAACTCCCGATACTGCCTGGAAAGGTCAAGCAGCAAGCGCGCTTTTCTCTGAATACGTTCACGTGCGGTTTTTTTCTTCTCTTCGTCTATCTCACCGTTTTTAAGTCTTCCCCTCTGTCTGGAGAGCATCTCGACGATACCTTCATAGAGTCTGGAGGAGATAATGGCATGGAGGACTTTCGCCGGATTCTCCTCATACTGTACCGATGCCATAATCTGGTAAAAATGGCTAAAGAACTTCACTCCGTCCTGTATGAGTTTCGGGTGCTTGAGGAGTGGATGGTTGTAAATTTCGTTTGGCAGGTCCAAATGTTTAAAGCGGGCAGCCGACCCTATTTCGAAATCGTCATCAAACAATCCAAGTTGTATATTTTTGTTTGGATTGAGCTTGGGCAGCTCTTTCTCCTGAGGGTGCAATACCCCTTGTATGAAACTGCCCTTCCCAAAATGGTTGAAACAGACAAAAAGTTCTTTGGAGAGTGCAGATCCTACTCCGGAGGCATACTCGAATATGTGTATGAATGCCATCATATCTTTGGGGTTGACAAGCAGGGAAAGCATATCAAGCAGGAATTTGATCTCTTTGGCATCAAAAAAACTTGTTCCCCCCTTTCGTTTGCAGCTGATCCCCAGCTCTCTCAGGCTTGCCTCAATCCCGTCTGCCGAAGAGTTGTTACGGAAGATCACGGCAATATCATCGTTGGGGACATGGGTATGTTTGATACTGTGTGCAATTGCCTGATACTGCTCGAAAAGATCGTTATACATTAAAAGTCGTGGAGGATGTGTCTTGCCGTGCCTGCCCACTTCAAGTTTTTTGGGATAGATACGTTCATTACGCTCTATGACACGGTTTGCCAGGGAGAGGATGGGAGCTGTGGAACGGTAATTGGTTTTCAGAGTAAAGACCTGTGCATTGGGGTAACGCTTGGAATAGGTAGCGATATTTTCTATATTCGCACCATTGAATGCATAGATGCTCTGGTCATAGTCGCCTACACAGAAGAGGGATCCTGGTTTCATCTGATCTATCAGTGCGCTCTGAAGAGTATTGGTATCCTGATACTCGTCGACAAGTACCTCTTCAAAAGCGATATGGTGTTCTTTCAAATGTGCTTTCATCCTCAGCAGCAGGTCATTGAAGGATGCAAAACCATAGGCAAGCTTCTCTTCTTCAAAATCATGGATAATCCCCATATAGGCATCCATGACCACTTCATGTTCAGGATACTTTTCCAGGAACCACACATCGAAACCGTCCAGAGAGGCATTCTGGTAGAGTGAATACATCTCATAGAGGTAGGTAGCGGAGAAAGGAGCCAAAGGCAGGTTCATCCTCTCGAAATTGCGTTTTTCATAAATGCTTCTGAAGAGGGTTTTGAGTTCGGACGGCTGTTTCAGGGCAAGATTTGGATGCAAAGTTTTCAGCCAGCGGTAACTGACGGCATGAAAAGTACCGGACTCTATTTTTGAAACTACGTTTTTTGGGAAGTAGCGTTCCAGACGCGCTATCATCTCCCCTGCAGCTTTGTTTGTAAAGGTAAGCAGCAGGATCTTGGAAGGATCTGTCCCCTGGTGCAGGAGGTGGGCAATACGCCCTACGATCGTGGATGTTTTTCCCGTACCGGCACTGGCGATGATAAGATTGTAGCCTAAAGGTGCGGTAGCCGCACCAAGCTGGTCTTCATTGAGTGAACTGAGGGGCAATTATTTGTGGCCTATGATGTAATAGGTATTTTTGTTGTCTACTTTTTTAAGGGATAGTTTGTATTTGTCGGCCCAGTGCTCTACAAGGATTTTAAATGCAGAAAGGTTGTCGGCATTGAGATCCGATTCGCATTTGATCTTCAAATGGTCGACAGAGTTGGACATGGCAAGGTACCCTTTCTCTACAGCAAGGGCATCACTGAAAGATGGAATATGCGGCAGGAAATTTTTCAGCCCTTCCGTATTGTCTATGATCGTCTCTATCTGTTTGAGTGTCTGTTCCGTAACAGAGTAGCCCAGCTGTTTCAGTACTGCTTCAGGTGTAAGTTCTAAATGCATGAAAATCCTCAAGTATTTGATGTAAAATTGAAAATTGATTGTAGCGAATTTTTGATTAGGCTTTGACAAGCTTGTAAAAAAATATACGGCCCTTCAAAGCATCCATAGTGAAAGCGTAAAGATGCTCCCCTCTAAAGAAGTCAGACAGGCTAAAAGAGCCTGTCGGCAGGTTTGTCCACTCTTGCTATCAGGTCTTTATAGTGTTCCACATTCTGAAATGCTTTTTCGTAACGCCATCTGAGAACAAATTCGATAATCTCGTTTTTCAGCTCTTCATTGAGCGTTTCGGCTTTTCCGAAATATCCAAGAGAGATGTTTTTGGCTTTTTTCTTTCCGTTTTTGTCCGGTTCATAGGTAATGGCAATAATCTGAATGTATTTGCCCTCACGGACTTCACCAAAATCCTCCTCTTTCAATCCGATACCGGAGAGGTTCATCGCTTTGTAGATGAAAATATTGTCGAAATCCGGTGATTTTTCAAAAATCTTCAGTTTTTCATACAGTGTTTTTACACGTACGATATTCTCTTTTCTCACGGTATCCGAAGCGGTATTTTTTGGTTGTTTTGCAGGTTTTGATACAGGCACTTCCGGGACAGCAGATTCTTCTTTTACAAGTGTTGCAGGTTTTTCCTTTTTCTGCTCCAGCTTCTCTTCAAGTCGGCTTGTAAGTGCTTTCAGTTTATCCAAACTACTAGACATCATTTCCCTTTATATGGGGCTTTGAGGTGCACCATAAATATATATTAGAAAATATAGTACTGTACTTTTAATAATAGTTTCTTTAAATTATAGTGAATAATATGAATTTTTCTATTTTTTAATGTAAAAAAGAGCCAATAAATCATATTATTTAGTATACATTCTTGAACTCCTCCCCTTAACCATTCTTTGGATAAAATTTCGAAAATATATTATATGGTTAGGTTGACAATGGATTATTTGCAAATAACAGGTGGAAAAAAACTCAGCGGTTGTGTGACGATAAGCGGGGCTAAAAATGCTGCGCTTCCGATTATTGCGGCAACTATATTGAGCGATAAAGAGGTAAAACTGACCAATCTGCCCGATGTTGTAGATATCCGTACGCTCCTCAAACTCCTCTCCATGCTTGGCGGTACAGTAGACCATGACAAAACTGTGGCAAAGATAGATAACGGCACGATCAGTTCTACGAAAGCAGTCTATGAGATCGTTTCTCAGATGCGGGCTTCCATCCTGGTTCTCGGCCCCCTGCTTGCAAGATTTGGAGAGTGTGAAGTGAGCCTTCCCGGAGGATGTGCCATCGGGCAGCGGCCCATAGATCTCCATCTGCGTGCACTTGAAGCGATGGGTGCAACCATTGAAATAAAGGGGGGGTACGTACATGCCATGGCTCCGGACGGGCTGAGAGGGGCAAATATCATTTTTGACAAGATCACTGTAGGCGGTACGGAAAATGTAGTGATGGCTGCAGCTCTTGCCAAGGGGACCACAACCATCATCAATGCCGCCAAAGAACCTGAAGTGGTACAGTTGTGTGAAATGATCGCGGATGCCGGTGTTTCCATAGAGGGAATAGGCACCAATGAACTGCTCATCGAGGGAACTGGCGGAGAGCCGCTTGTGTTCAACACGGTAGATATCATCCCTGACCGTATCGAAGCGGGGACATATCTCTGTGCAGCTGCGATTACACACTCTTCCATCACCTTGAACAAGGTCGACCCGCATCATATCAGGAGTTCTACGGACAAGCTGGCCTCCATGGGGTGCCGTTTTGATATTGGCGAAGACTCTATGACCATCCATCCCGCAGAAGAGCTTCACCCTATCGACCTGACGACAATGGAGTATCCCGGTTTCCCTACCGATATGCAGGCGCAGTTTATGGCGGTAGCAGTCATGTCCAAAGGTGAAAGCCTGATCGAAGAGCGCCTTTTTGAGAACCGTTTTATGCATGTGAGTGAACTCAACCGTCTTGGTGCCGATATTTGGCTTAAAGGGAACATTGCAGCGGTTAAAGGAGTGGAGAAGCTTTACGGAGCGGATATTATGGCGACAGACCTTAGAGCGAGTTCTGCACTGGTACTTGCCGCTTTGGTTGCAGAAGGTACGACCAATGTCCACCGTATATACCACCTGGACCGCGGCTATGACGATCTTGAAGGAAAACTCGCTGCACTGGGAGCGGATATCGTCAGGAAAAAAGAGCAGCATTAAGGGCTTCCCATGGCAAAAGAGATAGAGAGAAAATTTCTGGTAGATCCGGCCAAACTGCCCTCTTTGCCTGAACCGAACCGTATCAGACAGGGGTATATCCCCGCACAGGATATTACAGTACGGGTGAGAATAAATAACGGACAAGCGTTTTTAACTCTCAAGGGTAAAGCAGAAGGGCTTTCACGTTCAGAGTTCGAGTACCCTATCCCGGCAGATGATGCCAAGGAGATACTCTCGGAACTCTGCATCCATCCCCTGATAGAAAAAAAACGCTATCTTATTCCTTTCAAAGGGCATACCTGGGAAGTGGATGTTTTTGAAGGTGAAAATAGCGGTTTAATCATTGCCGAGATAGAACTGAAAGAGGAGGCAGAAACCTTTACCCTCCCCGAGTGGGTTACGCAAGAGGTCTCGTACGACCCGAAATACCGCAACTCAAACCTGATCACTTCCCCCTACTCTGAATGGTAAAAATACGGTAAGTTTCGAATTTTGCCGTTGTGGCTTTCTGCAATATGCTATAATAATCGGCAATGAAACAGATACTCCTCTCCAAATACAAGCGTTTTGTACGTTATGTAGAGATTGCTATTGCCCTTTTGCTGCTTGTTGTGGTATATCACTTTATCCCACTTAACCATGGAAGCAGAATCCTCTATCTCCCCTCTTCGGATATCAATAAAACCGTAGAGGTACTGGAGAAAAACGGTTATACAGTTACCCCCATAGACAAAATGATGCTGATGATTCAGCATCAGCCCGAGAAAGGCTGGTACGATCTTGAAAATACCCATGAGGGAAGGTTTCTTTTTTTCAAGAACCTTTACAGGAAAAGAGCAAAGACGATGGAAATCAGGGTGTATGCCGGTGAGACGGCAGATGAACTGTTTGGACGTCTGTCCCGAGACATGAAACTGGATAAAACAAAACTGCTTGAAGCCTACCGCAGGCTTTCGCGTTTTCATGAAGCGGATATTTTTGCGCAGCGTTATACCCTTGCACGAAAAGCCGATGAAAATACAACCGTACATTACCTGTTGGATATTTCGGCAGAAATACTGGAGCACTTTACAAAAAAGTATTTTCACCAACCGCCGGATGACTTTACATTAAAGGTCCTGCTTACAATGGCTTCCATCATACAAAAAGAGAGCAATTCACCAAAAGAGATGCCCCTGATCTCCTCTGTGATACATAACCGACTGATAAAAGGCATGAAGTTGCAGATGGACAGTACACTCAACTATGGAGAGTATTCACATAAAGTCGTTACTTCGGAACGTATCAAACGTGATACGAGTTACTACAATACCTACAAATACAAAGGATTGCCACCCTCTCCTCTCGGAACGGTGACGATCGATGCCCTGAAAGCCGCGATGTTGCCGGTGCAAAGTAACTATCTTTTTTTTATGCTCAATGCCAAAGGGGAGCATGATTTTTCAGCCAGCTATGAAGAGCACCTGAAACACCTTCATGCTTTCCGGATTTACCTGAAGGAGAAAAAACTTGCAAAAGAAAAAAACAAAAAGAGAGAACATCCTGACATCAAGAGAAAAAGAAAAAAAGAGAGCTAACTCCCGCCTATATTTTTCTGGAAGAAGGTTTCAGTTTGGAAAGAAGCAGGAACTTCTCCCAAATCGTTAAGCGTTTGACACTCTTTTTTTGCATTTTTTTATGGCTTTCCGTAATGATCTCTACGGTTCTCAGTTGTTTGGAGAGTACCTCATTGGCTTTTTTGAGGTGTATAGGGTCAAAATCACGGTGCATCCAAAACCTTTTCTATCTCATGCATGGCATCTTCGTTTTTCAGCCGGAATTTGATCTCTATCCGCCTTGAAGCCTCTTTGTCTTCTACGCCATTGACCTTGATGGCATCCAGGTAGGCACGTCCCGAGGCTATCATCAGCGGTTTGATGTTGTATTCTCTGGCAAAGTCCAGCCCAAGCAGGAAGTTCATTACGGCAAAGGCGCGCCTTTGTGAAAGGTCAAGGTTATAGAGATATCCGCCGTCACTGTCGGTATGCCCTTCTATGATGATCTTGTCAAGGTGCGGCCTGATCTTCTGGTTGGTCACAAGGGCGCCGATATACTCTTCAAATACCTGCTTGAGTTGCGCTTTTGCTTCATTTTTCAGTACAGCGCTTCCTCTGTCGAAAAGAATATTCGATGAGAGTTTCAGCGAACCGCTTTTTTTGTCAATGGCTATTTTGTCACCCAGCTCCTCTTTCAGTGCGGCGATCACTTTGAGTTTGATCCCGGTAAGTGATTTGATCTTGGCTTTCTGGCTTTGCAGCTTTTCGATCAGGTCGTCATATCTGGTCTTTTTCTCATCGAGTGCATTGAGCAGTTTGAGCACCTGCTCGTCTTTATATTTGATGGTTTTGTTGGCTTCGGTCAGCTGGTCGGAGAGAACGATGACCTGGCCCTTGTAGTCATTGAGTGTTTTGTGCAGCCTCTTTCTCTCTTTTTGCAGGGTTGTATTGGTTTCAGTCAGCAGATTCTGTACCAGCACCACTTTTTTACTGAGCAGATCCTGTTGGGTGTTGGCTGCAGCAAGCATCTTTTGAAGTTTTTTGATCTCATCCTCTTTCAGTCGGAGATCTTTTTTATGTTTTTTAATAACTTGCTCTTTGCTGCCGATAATCTTTTTTTTCTCTTCTATCTCCTTCTTTTTCTCTTCAAGTTCTCTGGTATTTTTTTCAAGATAGCTGTTCTTCTTTTCCAAAAGTGCCTGGCTCTTTTTCAAAGAGGCTCTGATTTTGTCAAGTTTAGACTCTTTGTCCTGAAGTGTCTGAGAAATTGTGGAGAGGCTCTTCTCCTTTTTATGGAGGTCGCTTTTGAGGATGATGGATTTGGAAACGATCGCTCCGATGAGCAAGATAAAAACAAAGAGTAATCCCGCCATCAGGTCGGCGTAAGATATCCAGAAATTACTGCCTGTCTCTGTCGGTCTGTTTTTAAACATAAAGTTACTCTTTCTCCTCTTTTTGTTCATCCATTCTGCTCAGTATCATCTGATTCTGTTCGGAAATAATGCGGGCAAAGGTCGAAAGTTTTTCAATGATCGATCCCATCTCTGCATCGATCTTTTCAAAGGTGTGCTCTACGGTATCGTCAAAACGCTCCATCGATCTCTGCAGGCTTTTTGCATTGGAGTTGAACCCTTCTATATTCTCTCTCATATGGGAGACGGCATTGACACTCTCCTGCCGGTCATGTACTTTGTCCAGTGTCGCACCCAGTTCGGTAGATGCATGTTTCATATGGTCGGCAAGCTGGGAAAACCTGCTGGTTGTATCGTTGACGATGGTTGTAAAACTTTTTAGGTACTGTTCATTGAGTTCTTTGATGAAGTCCATATTGAACATCTCTTTGAGTGTCTGGACGATCTGCTGGTCCTTCAGTTCGCTCTGCATATGTTCATGCTTGATCAGTTCAGCTTTTTTCCATACGCGTGAATCATAAAGCTTTTCGAGGTCATATATGTTTTTTTCTATCTTTGAAGCCCCCCTCTTCTCAAAATAGGTCCAGATGAGAGAGAGGAGGATTCCGTAAATGGAAGCGTAAAATGCCGTACCGATCCCGGAGAGCAGTACCGAGATCTCTTTGTCCAGCGCATCGAGATCTTTGACAGTAAAATCCGGCATGGAGAGGGCAATAGCGATAAAAGTACCCAGTATTCCAAGCATGGGAAAGACAGAGGGGGCTACTTTGGCAAAATTATCGTTTCGTATATCTTTGTAGTACTCTTCTATGAAATCCTTTACATGCAGGGTCGATTTGGTCTTGCCCATAATCGTCAGGGCATTGGCACGCAGTTCACTCTGCAGGCTGTCCTCCATGGTATTGAATGAACCGCGCATGTGGCAGGCGGCATAGTTGGCATTATGCCTGACAAAAAAGATGAAAACAATGAAAATAAAGGTAATGATCAGCAGGGTGTGTATTTCAACTTTGAAAGGGATGACTCCCAGGTACCCCACGACAAGGCCGATAAAAAAGAGTAATGGTAATAGAAGGATGGCAAAAGCATGGGGAAAACATGATTTTGAGGAAGTATTGTCTATTTGCAGCATACGGCGATCCTATGATAAATATTTGATACTGCATCGATTATACCAAAAGTCTGTAAACGGAGTATTAAATCCAAAGCTTGAAATGTAAATTTATGATGTTACACTATTTTCACTCATCTCAAACCATTATCGAACCTGCAGGTGCAATCCAGGTTATGAACTTGTTTCTTTCAGGAAGATGGTCTCTCCGAAAGGAACCGTACCTGATTTTGGCATGACCCATATAACATCGTAATTTGGTTCTGTTTCGGGAAATGTGCCCTGCCCGTCCGTAAAGTAGAGTAAGAGTGTCGGATAGTTGAGATTCTCATCGATATATTTAAAAACAGGACGAAAATCCGTTCCTCCTCCACCCGTCAGTCTATAGTTCAGGGGTTCTGCGGGCAAAAAGGTATAATGCTGTTGTATTTTTGTGTCCGCAGTGATCATATCGATTTCATAATTTGGATAGTTTTGCATAATGGAAGAGACTTCTGCAAGAAAAAGAGCAAGTAGTTTCTCATCGATCGATCCTGATGTATCGACAGCAATGACGATGCGCAGAAGGTCGGAACTTAGACTTGGCAGGTATATCCCCCGATAGAGGTATTTCATATTTGGAGGTACGAAAGTGTAGGTACTTTTAGCATAAGAATCAAGGTAGCGGTAAAGTCGTTCACGCCATGCTATGCGGTGGGAAAAGTAGTGTGGTACGACAAATTCCAAATCTTTGGGGAGATTTCCCTGTCGTTTGAGTTTTTGGAAAAGTTGTTCAAAATACTCCTGGAGCCCCTCCTCTTCTCCCTCGTCGGTATTGTTGAAAGAGCCTGCTCTGTAATGGCGGTATTCTGTCTTTTTTGGGGAGCTTTCCCGGTGGTTTTCGTCTGACTCCTTGGCTGTTGGCCCATCGTCTCCCACTATTTCATCTCCGGCTTCCATACGTAGAATTTCGTAAATTTCTTCGGCATACATCCCCTCAAAACGTTCCTGGTATCGGGCACGTTGGGGAAGAGGCAAGCCATTCCTGGCAAGCATGGCATTGATGGTATAGTCGGTAGCAAGCTGCCAGAGCCTCCCCTGCCTCCCTGCTGCACGGTTTTGGTGCCCAAGTACCGTATGCATGGCGCCGTTGGCGAGTGCAAACTCCACTTCCTCCAAAGAAATTTCGTCAAAATAGTGTTCGCTGTATTGTAGTTGTGCCCCATCTGAGAGGAAAGATTCGACACTGTCGCTGCTTTTGAGTTCCAATGCAGAAGCAAGTGTTCCGAAATAGGGATGTTCAAGCATCAGTTTTGCTTTGGCTTTGCCAATTTTGTCAAGATGGGTCATTGTATGTGGTGATACCTAGGAGAGTTCGGTACGATAGACAATATCTTCACTCTCTATGGTTTTGGTTGTCTCAAAATTGGTAAAAAAGACCTGGTCTGCGCTTTTCTCTTCTTTGATGCGGATATACTTCTCTACCATCCGGAAGATCACTTCCTGGATCGGGTAGGACATTGCTTTGGGACCTGAGATAACACAGTAGGTCGGTTCTTCACTGTAGACACGTATATTGGACATCAGTATTTCGGCAAACTGTTTGCCGCCATCTTTGTCTGTGGACTGGCAGATAAGTACATAGACATTGTTGGTTTTGTCCAGTTCAAAGAGAATATCTGTTTTTCGTTTCCACTTTTGCAGCAGATGGTCCAGTTTCAGGTCATCTGCCGAGATAAGAATCATTGTCAGTGATGATTTCTGTTTGTGTTTCATCAGGTAATGAAAAAACTCTATCGTTGTTTTGAGGTCGTCAATCATCATTTTGGCCAGTTTGACTTCCTCCTCGGGAAATGCTGGGTCGTTGTTATGTCTTCTCTCTTTTTTTTCATGCAACATTTCAATTACCTCTCTTTTATAACAGAATTTTAAAGTACTTACTACTGTACAGTCTGCAGTTTCAACTCCTGAACATCGGGGGTATTCCGCATAGGTGCTGCTTGTTTTTTTGCACCAAGTCTTTTCAGCGAAGCGATTGTCTCATCGATATTTTTGTCATTCATCTGTTTGGCAGAGTGGACAAGCTGGTACTCCTCCTCAAAGTCGAGTGAATAACCGTAGGAGAGTCCGTTTGCAGATTTGTACTGCGCTATGGCTTCACGTGTCCCTCTTCCTACGGCACCGTCTATTTTAGAGTAATAGAAACCGTGAATCTTCAATGCCGTCTGAATTTTCCTTCCCTTTGTCCTTGCATCGCTCCCCCTGGCGATAAGGTATCTGTCAAACTGGAACAGGGTTCCCAAATAGATCAGTGCATCCCTCGCTTCCGGTTTCAAAGAAGCGCTGTCGCTGATCTCATAGGCTCGGTTCATCGCTTTGATCGCCGAACGTGTTTCAAATGAATTGACCTCGCCGTCAATCCTTCCGTGATAGAATCCCAGGCTTGAAAGCGCCCTTTGTATCTTCATTTCAGGTGTGGCTACGGAAGCGGTATGTCTTCTGTATGTTGTCTGATGGTGGGTGTGATGGCTGTGATGATGTGTGTTGGTGGTACTGGAACGGTTATTGTTGTATACTTCATTGGTAATGACCGATCCTACGGCTCCTCCGATCAACCCGCCGGCTACGGCATCTCCGAAATTTGCATAGGCAATATTGCCTGCCAGCAGTGTTCCGAGTATCAGGCCGTTTAAATGTTTGACTGTTATCATGATCTCTTCCTCCATTCTGTGATTGTGATAAAACTATTTTATGATAAAAAAGCTTAAGATGCACTCCTGCAAGCGCTTCCGCTTCTGCGGGGAGATGAAAAAAGGAACTAATTCCCACTATAGCACTATTTGGATATAATCTATTTTATGAAAAAAATACTATTTATTACACTGCTTCTCAATACTCTGATATTTGCCAATATGAATGTAGTTGCCAGTATTCTTCCCGAAGAGGCTTTTATCAAAGCGATCGGTGGTGAAAAGGTCCATGTTTCTGTCATGGTACTTCCCGGAAACTCTCCCCATACCTATGAACCGAAACCGTCACAGATGAAAAGTATTGCTTCCTCCACTCTCTATTTTTCTGTGGATGTAGAGTTTGAAAAAGTATGGCTGCCCAAATTCAGGGAGTTCAATCCGAAGATGAAAGTTGTCGACCTCTCCAAAGGAATCGTAAAAAGGATGATGGCTGAACCTCATGCCTCTATGCATAATGATACCCATGAAGCCGGCGGCCACCATGGCGGCAAAGACCCGCACATCTGGACGACACCGGCCAATGTAAAGGTTATGGCTGAACATATTTACAGGGTACTCTCCAGCGAAGACCCTTCCAATGCCCCATACTATAAACAGAACTATCAAAAGTTTTTAAAAAAGATCGAAGAGACAGATGCCGGTATCAGAAAACGTCTCAGTACGCTTCCCAAAGGTACCAGGTTTATGGTCTTTCACCCCTCCTGGGGATATTTTGCCGATGCGTATGGATTGGTACAGCTCCCCGTAGAGGTTGCAGGTAAGGAGCCAAAGCCAAAAGAGTTGGTTTCTCTCATCAAAGAAGCCCGGAAAGAGCATGTCAAAGCCATTTTTACACAACCTGAATTCTCCGATACAATCGCACAAGTCATGGCGAAAGAGTTGCATATCAAGGTTGTGAAAGTTACCCCCCTCTCTCCAGACTGGTCGGAAACCCTGCTGAAAATTGCCGATGCCATTGCCGCACCAGAGAGTCAAAACGGTAAAGACTGATATGGATGTCATAGAGATAGAACATGTGACATTTGCCTACGACAGGCAAGTGGTACTCGAAGATGTGAACCTGAAAGTCGAAGAGAAGGATTTCCTCGCTATTATCGGCCCAAACGGCGGAGGAAAATCTACTTTGTTAAAATTGATCCTTGGTATCAATCCATTACAGCAGGGAAGTATCAAAGTATTGGGGAAGACACCTTCCAAAAGCCTCTCTTCCATCGGTTATGTCCCTCAGAACACCAATGTCAATACTGATTT
>Ga0256828_1000924_pt1 | contig 19026 bp, 16 predicted proteins | sample CV88metaG_FD_185993 | JGI IMG/M metagenome (GOLD analysis project Ga0256828, IMG submission 185993) | Hydrothermal vent microbial communities from East Pacific Rise, Pacific Ocean - CV88 | ecosystem: Environmental > Aquatic > Marine > Hydrothermal vents | place: Pacific Ocean: East Pacific Rise...
TAACCGTAATGCTGGGACACACGCCGCAGGAGTGGTAATTTCCAATGAGCCACTTTGGCAAAAAACCCCACTCTTTAAACCTTCTGGGTTAGATACTTTGGCGACACAATACTCAGGGAAGTATGTAGAGGATGTTGACTTAATTAAGTTTGACTTCTTGGGGCTTAAAACACTTACTGTGATTGAAGAGGCACTGCAACTTGTAGAGCGAAGACATGGTAAACGGATTAACTTTGTTGAAGAGAACATTGAAGATAGGGAGGTGTATGACTACATCTCAACAGGTGATACCCTAGGGCTCTTCCAGATAGAATCAGCAGGTATGCAAGACTTGGCAAAAAAACTGAAGCCAACGGGTTTTGAAGATGTCATTGCGATGTTAGCCCTCTATCGTCCAGGTCCAATGGAGTCAGGGATGCTCGATGACTTTGTTGAGCGTAAGCATGGAAGACAAGAGATTACCTACGCCTTTCCTGAGCTTGAGCCTATCTTAAAACCTACCTATGGGGTCATTGTTTATCAAGAGCAGGTTATGCAGATTGTACAGACTATTGGGGGCTTTAGCCTTGGTGGTGCCGACTTGGTGCGACGTGCGATGGGTAAGAAGATTAAAGAGGAGATGGATAAGCTTCAAGGTGAATTTGCCGATGGTGCCGTAAAAAAAGGGTTTGATAGACAAAAAGCCTTTGATCTGTTTGACCTTATTGTAAAATTTGCTGGGTATGGGTTTAACAAATCCCACTCAGCAGCATACGCAATGATTACCTTTTATACCTCCTACTTGAAGTACTACTACCCTACAGAGTTTATGGCAGCGATTTTAACTTTGGAGAAAAACAATACAGACAAAGTAGTCAAGTATGTTGATGAGGTTAAAAAGATGGGGATGAAGCTCTTACCTCCCGATATTAACAAGTCTGGATTGGTCTTTGAAGCACGAAATATTGATGGCGATGAAGTGGTTATGTTTGGTATGGGAGCCCTCAAAGGGGCTGGGGATATTGCGATCAATAGTATGCTAGAAGCACGTAAAGAGGGGGAGTTTAAAGATCTGTCCGATTTTGTTTCGCGTATTGACTCTTCTAAAGTGAACAAACGTGTTATAGAGACTTTGGTCAAAGCAGGGGCCTTTGATAGTTTTGGATATAGCCGTAGGGCATTACTTTCTCAACTAGAAGAGATTATTGATGCTGCAAAAAAAGCTGGAGATGCGAAGAAGATGGCAGTAGGTTCTTTGTTTGGTGATGAGGCTGAGATGACTTCTGTAACATTAGAACTTCAAAATATGGATGAGTTTGATGCTATGGAGATTTTGGAGATGGAGAAAGAGTCTTTAGGATTTTATGTCTCAGGACACCCCCTTGATCAATATCGTGAAACCTTAGATAGTATCAACTACACCTTAAGCTCAGAGATAGAAGAGTTGGCTGATGGTTCACAAGCGATGTTTATTGGTAAGATAGAAAATATTACAGAAAAAATTTCCAAGAAAGGCAATAAGTTTGGGATTGCCAATATTATGGATTTACATGGAAATATTGAGTTGATGCTCTTTGAAAATCGTCTTAAAGAGCTAGAGGAGGAGTTTGATCTTACCAAGCCCATAGCCTTTAAAGTAAAAATCACTAAAGATGGTGATTTTACCCGTATGAATATTTTAAAGATTTCAAGTATTAAAGAGGCAAAAAAGACAAAAGTGAAGGTAGAAAAAGAGATTAAGCATATCCCTGAACCCGATTTACCTCCATTGATTCTCTCTTTAAACTTAATGCCAGATTCAAAAACAGTTGAAGCGCTTATGTGTCTTGTTGAGAGGCATCCGGGAAAACGTCCACTAGAACTTCATATTAAGTCTAAATTGGCTGATGTCATTATTGAGAGTAAGATAAAAGTGAGTGAACATATTGTAGAAGAAGCTAAAGAGATAGGGGTTTATCTTGAAGAGCCTTTGGTGGTTGAAAAAGAGTCTTAATAGATGAATCTGCTCTTCTTTGGAGTTGGATAAAGAAGAGCATAGGTTTTGAAAGTATATAAAGGGATGAATAGTAATAATCATCGGAAAGGAAAGGGATTGGAAATCTTTCAAAACCAAAATTCAATTTATAATAAGGATGTTTTTGGAGTTATAACATCATTTTTTGGAAAAGTTTTTTTTCTTATTGTGACACCTCCTATTTATTTTCGTTCAATACGATTTAAACAAGGCAATTGTAATCTACTTGCATTACTTCAACATTACCTTTCTCTAAAGTTTCATAAATTTGTGTAATAGTGAAACAGTAAACAAAGATAGTTTTGAGATAAAGTAAAATTTTAATGAAATCCTCTTTAAAAAGTGTTACACTTCAAGCATTAATAATCAAATTCTAAGGAAATTACATGTCACAATTACCAAAAATTATCTGGTCAAAAATTGATGAGGCACCAGCATTAGCTACCTACTCATTGTTACCAATCGTAAACGCATTTACACAAGCAGCAGGTGTTACTGTTGAGACTTCTGACATCTCATTAGCAGGAAGAGTGCTTGCTGCCATGGGGCTAGCTGAAAACCATTTGGCTGAACTAGGAAAAGTTGTTTTACAACCAGATGGAAACATTATTAAGCTTCCAAATATCTCTGCGTCAGTAGGGCAACTAAAAGAGTGTATCGCTGAGCTTCAAGAGCAAGGGTATGATATTCCTAACTTCCCTGAAAACCCAGAGACAGAAGAAGAGAAGACAATTAGAGCTAAATACAATACGTGTTTAGGAAGTGCTGTTAATCCAGTACTGAGAGAAGGAAATTCAGATAGACGTGCTGCTAAAGCTGTAAAGAAATTTGCACAAAACCACCCACATAGACTTAAGCCTTTTGCTGAAAATTCAAAAGCCTATGTTGCTCATATGGGTGGAGCTGGAGATTTTTATGGAAATGAAAAATCTGTTACTATAGATAAAGCACAAAAAGTAACAATTGCCCTCAATGGTAAAGAGTTAACAACAATTGATGCACTTGATGGTGAAGTTTTAGATGGTACATTTATGTCTGTGGCAAAACTTAAAACTTTTATCGCTAAAACGATTGAAGATGCAAAAGCAAATGGTGTGTTATGGTCAATTCACCTTAAAGCAACTATGATGAAGATTTCTGACCCAATTATGTTTGGTCATGCATTTACAGTATTTTTCCAAGAAGTATTTGACAAATATGCTGATGTATTTGCAGAACTAAATGTGAATCCTAACCTTGGTATGAGTGATTTAGAGAAAAAAATCGCTGGTCACGCAAAAGAGGCAGAGATTAAAGCAGCATTCCAAGCCGTTGTTGAGTCTGATAACCCAGAGATTGCAATGGTTGATTCTGATAAAGGAACAACAAACTTCAACGCATCTAACGATGTAATTATTGATGCTTCTATGCCAGTTGTTGTACGTGAAGGTGGTAAACAGTGGAACAGAAATGGTGATGCTGTTGAGTGTGTAGCAGTTGTTCCTGATGCTACCTATGGTCTATTTTATGAAGAGATGGTAGCTGATTGTGTAAAAAATGGTCAATACGATGTAAGTACTATGGGTTCTGTAGCAAATGTTGGTCTTATGGCTCAAAAAGCAGAAGAGTATGGTTCTCACCCAACTACATTTGAATTGGCTGAAGCTGGAACAGTGACTGTTACTGCTGAAGATGGTACAGTGCTTATGAGTTTTGAGTGTGAAAAAGGTGATATCTGGAGAATGTCTAGAGCGAAAGATATTCCAATTAAAGACTGGGTAAGATTAGCTGTTGAGAGAGCAAGTATTGAAAAAGTACCAACAATTTTCTGGTTAGATGAAAACAGAGCTCACGATGCACAAATGATTTTAAAAGTAAATGAGTACCTTAAAGATTTAGATACAGATGGTCTTGATATTCAGATTATGAATGTAACTGAGGCTACAAGATTTACCAATGCTAGAGTAAGAGAAGGGGTAAATACAATTGCTGTTACAGGTAACGTTCTTAGAGACTACCTTACAGATATGTACCCAATCTTGGAGCTTGGAACATCTGCTAAAATGCTCTCTATTGTTCCTCTACTTGCAGGTGGTGGTCTTTACGAAACTGGTGCGGGTGGATCTGCGCCTAAACACGTGGATCAATTCTTGGCAGAGGGTCACTTAAGATGGGATTCACTTGGTGAGTTCTTGGCACTTGCTGAGTCATTAAGATTTATCGGACGTAAACACTCAGATGCTAAACTTGAAGCACTTACAGCTGCGCTTGATATTGCCAATGAAGGATACCTTGACAACAACAAAGCACCTTCAAGAAAATGTGGTGAGCCAGACAACAAAGCGTCTCACTTCTATGTAGCACAATACTGGGCTGACGCACTTGCTAATGGAGCAGATGCTGAACTAGCAGAGAAGTTCGCACCAGTGGCAGCTGCACTTAAAGAGAATGAAGCAAAAATTATTGAAGAGCTTCTTTCAGTAGAAGGAAAAGCACAAGATATTGGTGGATACTTCCATCCAAATGATGAGCTTGCTGAAAAGGCAATGAGACCATCAGCAACTTTAAATGCCATTATTGATGCTATTTAAGTTCTAAAACTGTAAAAAAGTAGCACTTGCTACTTTTTCTTCTTGAACACAGAGGAAAAAACCTCTGTGTTACCCTCTTTATGTTAAAATAAACTCCCAAAAACTTTATAGGATACTTTGACTTCATTAGCATAGCAAAATATGATTGATAACTTTTTCAAGAAGTTATGAATAATGTATTGCTGGTAAGTCGTTCCTATAAACTATATTTATATTAAAGGATTCACATGGCAAAAGGTAAAAAAGTAACAGTCATTGGTACAGGAAATTTTGGTTCAACCGTTGCGTTTATTTTGGCAATGAATGGTTCGTGTCACCATATTGTTTTAAGAGGACGTAACTACGATGTTGCTAAAGGTAAGGCACTAGATATGTCTCAAGCAGCCAATGCAGCAAGACAACATACCATTGTAAAAGCAGCAAAAGGTCCAGAAGATATGGCTGAGTCAGATGTGGTAATTATCACAGCAGGTGCTCCACGTACACCAGGGATGAGTAGAGATGATCTACTCTTTAAGAACGCAGAGATTGTAAAAACCTACGCAAAAGAGATTAAAGAGCACGCACCAGATGCCATTGTTATAGTAGTCTCTAACCCATTAGATGTGATGACCTATGTGGCACTTAAAGCGACTGGTTTCCCAAGACAGAGGGTTTTAGGAATGGCAGGTATTTTAGATGCGGCACGTATGGCACACTTTATTTATGAAAAATTAGAGTATGGTGCCGGACAAATTCGTGCGACTGTTATGGGTGGGCATGGTGATACTATGGTACCACTTCCTAAATTTACAACAGTTGCTGGTGTACCTATTGAAGATTTGCTTGACTCAGAAGAGATTGGTGAAATTGTAAGAAAAACCCGTAATGGTGGAGCAGAGATTGTAAATCTTTTAGGGGATGGTTCTGCTTACTATGCTCCAGCAAAGTCAACTACTGTTATGGTAGAGGCTATTTTAAAAGATACCAATCAGATTCACTCATGTGCGATTATGTTGAAAAATGATTATGGGTATTCAGATATTGTCTCAGGTGTACCTGTAATGATTGGCGCAGGGGGTGCTGAACAGGTGATTAATATGGCACTTAAACCACTTCAGCAGACACGTTTTAAAAACTCTGTAGCTTCAGTACAAGAGATGGTAGATAAGCTCTATGAGATGAAATTCTTTGAGAACTAAGTATAAATTTTAAGTAAGGAAAGAGAAAATGAGAGAAATAGCGTTTGATGATATTGTCAAAGCCGTAAGAGATATTATTGTACATTGTGGTACAGATTTACCTCAAGATACCTACGATGCATTAAAAGAGGCGATGGAGACAGAGAAGTCTCCTGTAAGTAAAGAGGTGATTCGTCAAATTCTTGAAAATGCTGATATTGCAAAAGATGAGAAGCGTCCACTCTGTCAAGATACAGGTTTGGCAGTCTTTTTTGTCAATGTAGGTGAAGAGGTACGTGTAACAGGTGGACTTTTAAGAGATGCTATCAATAAAGGGACAGAACAAGGTTACACCGATGCCTACTTAAGAGCCTCTACTTGTGAACCATTTTCACGGGCAAACCTTAAAGATACAGTAGGGTACAACCTTCCTGCTATTATCCATTTCGATATTGTAGCTGGTGATAAAATAGATATTGAGTATGCTGCCAAAGGTGGTGGTTCTGAAAATGTTTCTCGTGCAAGGGTTTTCCCACCAGCAGCAGGAAAAGCAGGGATTATCAACTACGTGAAAGAGGTTATCTCTGATGCTGGGGGTAATCCTTGTCCTCCTATTACTGTAGGTGTAGGTATTGGTGGTACGTTTGAAAAAGCGTGTATCTCTTCAAAACATGCGCTCTTTAGAGATATTGGTTCTGTTCATCCAGATCCAGAGATGGCTGAGATGGAAGCTGAGATTTTAGAAGAGATTAACAAACTTGGTATTGGTGCTATGGGTATGGGTGGAACAAAGACAGCATTGGCTGTACATATTGAGTCTAACCCTTGTCATATTGCCTCACTACCTGTTTCTGTAAACGTTCAGTGTCACAGTTCAAGACATACACATATTACGATATAAGGAAGAGATATGGCAACTTATTCATTTACAACACCACTGACTTCTGAAGATACTAAGCAACTCAAAGCTGGAGATACGGTTCTTTTAAATGGTACTATCTTTACAGCACGTGATGCTGCCCATAAGCGTTTGGTAGATCTTATTGAAAAAGGAGAAGAACTTCCTTTTGATTTAGAGGGTTCTATCATCTACTTTGTAGGACCAACACCACCAAAACCAGGTGATCCAATTGGAAGTGCAGGACCTACTACCTCTTATAGAATGGACTCTTTCTCTCCTACCATGCTTAAAAATGGTTCTAAAGGGATGATTGGAAAAGGAAAACGTGACCAAGCTGTCAAAGATGCGTGTGTAGCGTATGATGGTATCTACTTTGGGGCAACAGGAGGAGCAGGTGCTCTTTTAGGAAAGAAGATCACTTCAGCTGAAGTGATTGCGTATCCTGAATTAGGTCCAGAAGCTGTACGTAAGATTACGGTAAAAGATTTTCCTGTAACTGTTATTAATGACACTTATGGCAATGACCTCTACCAAATGGGTAGAGAACAATACGAAGTTAAAAATTAAGAGGCGTAGAGATGGTTGGTAGAAAAGTAGCAATTATTGGTGCTGGAGCTGTAGGAGCGAGTGCTGCGTATGCCTTAGCACTTAGTGGTACATGTCATGAGATTTTATTGTACGATATTATGCCAGAAGTGGCGATTGGAAAGGCTTTAGATATAGCACAATCAACACACTACTCTCCACGAGGTACCATTGTAAAAGCAGCTGTAAAGCCTGAAGAGTTAAGTGAGTGTGATGTGGTTGTTATTACAGCAGGTGTACCACGTAAAAAAGAGATGACACGTGCCGATTTACTCAATATTAATGCAGGTATTGTAAAAGAGGTTTCAGGGTATATTAAGCAGTACTCTCCAGAGGCGATTATCTTATGTGTTTCAAATCCTTTAGATGTAATGACTTACGTTGTACATAAGGTAACAGGATGGGATAGAAACCGTATTATTGGTATGGGAGGTGCACTTGATAGCTCACGTATGGCATATCAAATTGGTGAGAAAGTAGGTTTTGGTGCTACCCAAACAGGTGCGATGGTTATTGGTGAACATGGTGAACATATGATTCCATATCCTCAGATTAGTAGTATCGGTGGTGTACCTCTTTGTGACGTTGTCTCTCCTGAAGCGATGGAAGAGATTGTTGCTAAAACAAAAGATGGTGGAGCAGAGATTGTAAAATATCTAAAAACATCAGCCTTTTATGCACCAGGACGTGCTATCTCTGCTATGGTTGAGTCTATTTTGAGTGATGAAGAGAAGGTGATTCCTAGTTGTGCGATGCTTCAAGGGGAGTATGGTTATAGTGATGTTACTATTGGTGTACCTTGTGTCATTGGGGCAACAGGTATTCAAAAGATTATAGAACTTGAGTTTGATGAAGTAACAAAAGAGAAGTTTGCTAAGTCAGTAGCTTCAGTCGAGGAGAATATTGCTATCTTGAAAGAGGGTGGATTTTTCAATTAATCTTTGATTCTCTTACTTCAATCTCTATGAGAGGAGGATTTCCTCCTCTCAATTCCTTCCAAACTGTGTAGATATTTACCACTTTTTTAAAATCATTCCTTATAATAATTCAATTAACCCAATATTATTTATCATCGGCGTATAATATTGGAACTTATTGTAAAAGGAGTGCACATGAATATTCATGAGTATCAGGCGAAACAAATATTCCAAAAGTATGGCGTACCTACACCTAAAGGTATTATTGCTCACTCAGTTGAAGAGGCTGTTGAAAATGCAAAAGAGCTTGGAGGACCTATCTGGGTTGTTAAAGCTCAGATTCATGCTGGTGGACGTGGACTTGGTGGTGGTGTAAAACTTGCTAAGTCACTTGATGAAGTAAAAGAACTTGCTGACGAAATCTTAGGAATGACTTTGGTTACGCACCAAACTGGACCAGAAGGTAAGCTTGTTCAAAAAGTTTACATTGAAGATGGAGCAGATATTAAAGATGAACTCTACCTCTCTGTAGTACTTGACAGAGCAGCTGAGATGCCAATTATTATGGCTTCAACTGAAGGTGGTATGGACATTGAGACTGTAGCAGAAAAGACACCAGAGAAGATTATCAAAGTAGCAGTAGATCCTGCATTTGGTTTCCAAGGGTACCATGGTAGAGAGCTTGTATTTGGTTTAGGTATCACAGACAAAGCTGAACAGAAAAATATGATTCAATTTGCACAAAAACTCTACAAGCTCTACATGGAAAATGATGCAGAGATGATTGAGATTAACCCACTTGTAAAGACAGGTGCTGGTGAGTTTATTGCCCTAGATGGAAAAATGGGATTTGATGACTCTGCTCTTGGACGTCATCCAGATATTGAAGCGATGAGAGATATCTCTGAGGAAGATCCAGATGAGAGAGAAGCGGCTCAATATGGTCTTAGCTACATCGCACTAGATGGTGAAATTGGTTGTATGGTAAATGGTGCTGGTCTTGCTATGGGTACTATGGATACCATTAACTACATGGGTGGAACACCAGCAAACTTCCTTGATGTGGGTGGTACAGCAAATGCTGAAACTGTGGCTAAAGGGTTTGAGATTATTCTTAAAAATCCAAATGTAAAAGCGATTTTTGTAAATATCTTTGGTGGAATTGTAAGATGTGACAGAATTGCCAATGGTATTCTTGAAGCAACTAAATTGGTAGATGTAAATGTACCAGTAATTGTAAGACTTGATGGAACCAATGCCGCTGAGGCAGCAGAGATTCTTAAAAATGCAAATATCGATAATGTAATCGCAGCAACAGATCTTGGTGATGGTGCAGCAAAAGCAGTAGCAGCAGCAAAACAAGCCTAATGGCGAAGTTTCTTTAGGAAAAGGAGAGTAAATAGATGTCAATTTTAATTAACAAAGATACAAAAGTAATCGTTCAAGGTTTTACAGGTGGAGAGGGAACTTTCCATGCTGAGCAGTGTATGGCATATGGAACAGATATCGTAGGTGGTGTTACACCAGGTAAAGGTGGACAAGAACATTTAGGAAAACCAGTATTCAATACAGTAAAAGAAGCAGTTGCCGCAACAGGTGCTACAGTCTCTATGGTATTTGTTCCACCTGCATTTGTAGGTGACGCTGTAATGGAAGCAGCCGCAGCAGGAATTGAACTTGCAGTAATTATTACTGAAGGTGCTCCAGTACGTGATATGCAAGCAGCAAAAGCGTGTGCGACTAAAAATGGTATGATGACAATTGGACCAAACTGTCCAGGAATCATTACAGCTGATGAGTGTAAAATTGGTATTATGCCAGGAAGCATTTTCAAAAAAGGAAATGTAGGACTTATCTCTAAGTCAGGTACACTTACATACGAAGGTGCGAATCAAGTAGTTAATGAAGGGTACGGAATTACTACAGCGGTTGGTATTGGTGGAGATCCAATTATTGGTCTAAGCTATAAGCAACTTCTTCAAATGTTCCAAGATGATCCAGAGACTGAAGCGATTGTTATGATTGGTGAGATTGGTGGAGATCTTGAGATTCAAGCAGCTAAGTTTATTGAAGAGAACATTACTAAACCAGTGGTTGCGTTTATTGCAGGTCAATCAGCACCTCCAGGTAAAAGAATGGGACATGCTGGTGCAATTATCTCTGGTAGTGCAGGTACTGCAAAAGAGAAGATGGATGCGCTTGAAGCAGCTGGCGTAAAAGTGGTTGTCTCTCCAGCAGAGATTGGTAAAGCAGTGAAAGAAGTTTTATCTTAATCCCCTTGAAAGTGAGAGAATACTTCTCACTTTCACACTTTTTCTTCTCTAATTCCTTGCTTCAAATAGTAACAACTTCTTTTATAGCCTCAATAATTGTCTTATATTCATACCAACATTACAAAAACTAAGCTATTCTAATTTTAGTGAATAGTAAATCTCACTTAATATTTCAAAAATAAAAAGGGGACAATATGGCAGCAATGGTAGCTCCTGAGAATACTCCAGTATGGGTAGATACAGCTAGATGTAAAGCATGTGATATTTGTGTGGACGCATGTCCAGCAGGTGTGCTTTCTATGCAGCAAGAAGCAAAGTCAACATTGGGGGCGATGATTAGTGTTATCGCACCAGAATCATGTATCGGATGTAATGAGTGTGAACTCTCATGTCCAGATTTTGCTATTTATGTAGCAGAGAAAAAAGAGTTTAAATTTGCAAAATTGACAGACAGTTCAAAAGCAAGACAAGAAGCAATTGCAAACAATGGGTATAGATTACCTGCAGATTATAAGGAGGCTAATTAATGTCAACAAGAGAAGTAATATCAAGTGGTAATGACTTGGCTGCAAGAGCAGCAGTAGATGCTGGATGTATGTTTTTTGGAGGATATCCTTTAACACCATCAAGTGAAGTAATGCATACAATCTCTGACCTTCTACCAAAAGTAGGTGGAACAGCGATTCAGATGGAAGATGAAATTGCAGGAGTTGCCGCGGCGATTGGTGCGGGTATGGCAGGTGTAAGAACACTTACTGCTACTTCAGGACCTGGTATTTCACTAAAAGCTGAAAACCTTGGACTAGCACAAATGTGTGAAGTACCATTGGTTGTTATTAACGTAATGAGAGGGGGACCATCAACAGGTCTACCAACACGTGTATCTCAAGGGGATGTAGCGCAAGCAAAAAACCCATCACATGGAGATTATAAATCAATTACACTTTGTGCTGGTAACCTAGCTGAGTGTTATACTGAAACAGTAAGAGCATTTAACCTTGCAGATAGATTTATGCAGCCAGTATTTGTTCTTTTAGATGAGACTATTGGACATATGCATGCTAAAGCTGAAATTCCAACAGCAGAAGCAGTAAAAGCTGATATTGTTCCAAGAAAAACATTTGATGGTGCGCCAGAAGATTACAGACCATACGGTGTAGAGCAAAATGAACCAGCAGTACTTAACCCTATGTACCAAGGGTATAGATATCACTATACAGGGCTTCACCATGATGCAATGGGATTCCCAACAGAAGAGATTGAGACTTGTAGAAAACTTATCGACAGACTTTTCAGAAAAGTAGAAGAGTTTACCGATGAAATTGAAAGCAATGAAGAGTATATGATTGATGATGCAGATATTCTTATTGTGGCATATGGTTCAGCTTCACTTGCTGTAAAAGAGGCTGTAAATACATTAAGAGCAGAGGGTGTTAAAGTAGGTATGTTTAGACCAATTACTTTATGGCCATCTCCAGAAAAAAGAATGCATGAACTAGGTCAACAATTTAAAACAGTACTTTCTGTAGAGCTTAACCAAGGTCAATACCTTGAAGAGGTACAAAGAAGTATGGGAAGACTTGATATCCATAAGTTAACAAAAACTAATGGTCGTCCATTCTCACCAGCAGATATTATTGAAAAAGTGAAGGAGCTATAATATGGCATTTAATTATGATAACTATTTAAGACTTGAAAAGATGCCAACACTATGGTGTTGGGGATGTGGAGATGGTGTTATCCTCAAAGCATTTATTAGAGCAATCGATAAACTAGGTTGGAAAAAAGATGACATTTGTCTTGTTTCTGGTATTGGTTGTTCAGGAAGATTCTCTTCGTATGTAGATATGAACACTGTACATACAACACACGGAAGAACAATTGCATTCGCAACAGGTATTAAATTGGCAAATCCAGAAAAACACGTTATCTGTGTAGCTGGTGATGGTGATGCATTGGCAATTGGTGGTAACCACACAATTCACGGATGTAGAAGAAATATTGATATTACACTTATTCTTATCAATAACTTTATTTACGGATTGACAAATTCACAAACAAGTCCTACAACGCCAAAAGGTTTCTGGACAGTTTCACAAAAAGCAGGAAATATTGACCCTACTTTTGATGGATGTAAATTGGCAATTGCTTCTGGTGCTTCGTTTGTAGGTAGAGAGAATGTAACTGCTCCTAAGAAACTTGAAAAGTTAATCTATCAAGCACTTGATCATAAAGGGTTCTCTTTTGTTGAAGCACTCTCTAACTGTCATATTAACCTTGGTAGAAAGAATAAAATGAACTCAGCAATGGCAAACCTTGATTGGATTGACTCTATTACTGTTTCTAAAAAGAAATATGATGCGATGAGTGAAGAAGAGCAACTTAACTTACTCCCAACAGGTGTCTTAAAACAAGATACTGAAGCGGCTGAGTACTGTGATATGTATGCAGAGATTATTAAAGTACATCAAGGTGAGAGAGCAAAAATCACTCAAGATGACTTTACTAAAAAAATATAAGGAGAAGAACGATGAGTAAAATTGTAATGAGATTTACCGGTGTTGGTGGTCAAGGTGTTCTTCTTGCTGGTGAGATTTTTGCAGCTGCAAAAATCGCCACTGGTGGTTTTGGAGTTAAAACTGCAACTTATACATCACAAGTACGTGGTGGAGCAACAGTTGTTGATATTCAACTTGATGAAAAAGAGGTATTTTACCCATACGCAATTGATGGTGAAATTGACTTTATGCTCTCTGTTGCTGATGTAAGTTACCAACAATTTAAAAATGGTGTACGTGAAGGTGGAACAATTGTCATTGAGCCAAACCTTGTTCACCCAACAGAAGAAGATAGAAAAAAATGGAATATCGTAGAGATTGCTATTATTACTATCGCTAAAGAAGAAGTAGGAAATGTAATTACGCAATCGGTTGTTGCCCTTGCTATTGCAAATACATACACTAAGGCACTTGATGAAAAAGTATTGATTGATACAATGCTTTCAAAAGTACCTAAAAAAGTACATGAGCTTAACCTCAAAGCATTTGAGTTAGGTAAAAAGTACGCATTAGAGAGTATGAAATAATTTTTTCTATCTCAGGAGAAGCCAGCTTAGGCTTCTCTTTTCCCTACACTTTTTAGTTTTCCCTTTCCCTTTCTCTTTCTTTATGTTATAATTCGCCCAAGGTGCAATAGGTAGTTGCTGGTAGCATAATGCTACGAGAGGAAAGTCCGGGCTGCACGCAAGGCAGGGCTCCATCTAACAGATGGCCAGAGTAATCTGAGGGCAAGTGCAACAGAGAGTATGAAAACCACTTTGTGGTAAAAGGTGAAAGGGTGGGGTAAGAGCCCACCAGTGCTTATGGTAACATAGGTAGCTAGGTAAACCCTGTCCGCAGCAAGAAGTGTATGGTTTAAGCCTTGCAAGCTGTTTAGTCAGCATTAGCACTTCGCTTGAGCGTATGGGCAACCATACGCCTAGATAAATAACTACCCACGACAAAACCCGGCTTATCGTTGCACCTTATTAAAATGCAATATAATGCAAAACCTTGCAAAACTCCCACATAATAGGCAATCAAAGTTATATAAAAGAAAATCAAAAGATTAATTTTGCACAGTTATACACAGTCAATATGTAACCTTTTATATACAAAGGTGTACCAAAAAGTGTACTATTTTTATAATTTTTATTTTTGGTACACTTCTTTAAAAATCTTAAAATCAATGAAGATATGATTAAGTTTTATAGACTATAATTCTCACGTGTACTTAATAGAGTGGTAATCTCTTCATGGTTGCATTGACTTAATATTTTGCTTGTAGGTTTGTGGGTAGGGAGTGAAATATTAGGAGTATTTATTAAAAAATGAGTTTCATTGAAATAATTGGATTAATAGGTGCAATAGCTAGTATCGTTGGAGTTATTATAACTCTACGTGATAGCCAATGCAATAATGATTAGTTAGCCGACTAATTCTTTTTAAGAGTAGTTTACATTAGAGTAGAGAGGGAGAACTCGCCAAAGTTCGTTAGGTAAGGTTACCATTACCCTCACTCATGTGTACTCTATGCACATTATAATATTTTAATCTTATGTTTAAATAAAAAAACTAACCTTTAAGTTTAAATTTTTATAGTTAGTCTTAAAAAAACTAATCTTAATGTTTAAATAAATCTATCAAACATATGACTAAGTACCTCTTTGGCACTATCACTTTTCATATTTGAATAACGTCTAGTTGTAGCAGTTGAACTATGACCCAGTACAGAACCAATCTGTTCTAAGCTGTAGCCACTATTTACACCCATGAACCCTATCAAGTGACGTATATCGTGCAGTCTCATTTTAGGAAGTCCTGCCAATGCTCTAATATTTCTCCATTGAAAATCTATACCTGTACTAGATACATATCCTGTTGAACCGTTACCTTTAAATATGTATCCACTATCTTGAATACCATACTTCATAAGGTGGGTCTGCAATAATAAAGTCATAGGAGCAATAATCATCTTTTTTGATTTATTGTTATCTGATGGTACTTGATAAACCATCTTATCAAAGTTTAACCATTCCCATTTCATAGATGCAACTTCCATTTTACGTCTACCATGTAGAAGCCATATAAAATAAGCTCTCCATTTTAAGTCATCATAATTAAGTATGATGTCAAAGAGTTTTTTTGCTTGTGTATCAGAAATTGAAAAATATATAAATAAAATGAATGGTTATTTACTTATACCTAATTTAATATAAGTTAAACTCATTTTGTTGTTTTATAACAGACAAAATAACAAAATGAGTTGTAGCGATCTATTAAAACCCCCAAATTTCTTTTAATAGATCTCTTATCTTATAATATCCTAGTATAAACTATCAAAATTTTCAGTCTTATATAAATAAATTTCAAAGAGTAACCAAAATGTTATCAATACATCCTATGATACACTATGCAAAATCAAGAGATAGAAATAGTCGTTATTGAAGACGAAGCTGACATATTAGAACTTATAGAGTATCACTTAGAAAAAGAGGGATATGCTGTTACAGGATTTCTCTCTACTAAACATGTAGAGCATTTTTTGGAGGAGGAGAACCCTGCTTTAATGATTGTAGACCGTAATTTACCTGGTGTAGAGGGTAGTGAATTTGTCTCCTATTTACGTTATCAAGGCTATGAGATTCCAGTTATCTTCTTAACAGCTCGTAATAAAGAGGGTGACCTTGAAGAGGGGTTTAAATCTGGAGGTGATGACTACATGACCAAACCCTTTAATGCTACGGAGTTACTTTTGCGTGTAGGTGCACTTTTACGACGTGCAGGGGTGAGTAGTAGCGAGCGTATTAAGTATCGTGATCTGGTGCTTGACTTGTGTCAGCACGCATTGAGTATTGACGGAAAACCTATAGAGCTTACCAAGCTAGAGTTTAAGCTACTCCATACGTTTATCAAAAATCCACATCAGCCACTCAATAGAGACTACTTAAGAGATGAAGTATGGGGCGATGATAGTATGCATTTTCATGATAAAACTATCAATGTAGCGATGAATCGTTTGAAAAAGAAAATAGACCCGTTAGGAGTGAAAGAGTATTTTGCTCCTGTATGGGGTGTAGGCTACAAACTACTTTAGTTTTTTCTTTTTTTGTGTTTGAGTGGAGAGTAGATAACAGCTAAGATGCGAAAGAGAAAGAAGCATAAGATGACAAAAAGAAGAAAAAGTATATCGTTATAGGACTTTTGTGGTAGGGCTGTTAAAATAATGACATCTCGAATCAGAAAAATAATAAAAACATCTAAAATATAACGTAAACGTAGCCGTTTCTTTTCTATAAACTCTGCAATCATCTTGACTACCTCAATAATAACAATAAATTCTAGCATTAAAATGATGGCTTGGTAGAAAGGGTAGTGTAGTATCATAATGAGGACAAAGATTGCCGTAGCAAGGAGTAGTTCGTAATTTTCTTGTATTTTTTTCATGCCAAAAGTATGAGATATAAAGGTAACAAGAGGGTAACGTTGTAGTGTAAAAGATGTAACCAAATTGTTTCCAACTTGTTTTATACTTCCTCAACCCAAAAGGGGAACTAAACTTTTCTAAGGAAACAGAAAATGACTTTCAAAAAAATCGTAACAGCAGCCGTTGTCGCTTCAGTAGCACTTAGTACCGTGAATGCCGATGAACTTAAAGGAAGAGGTGCCTCTTTCCCTGGTCCAGTATACAAAGCATGGACAGCAGAGTATTTTGCTGCGACAGGAAAAAAAGTAAACTATACACCTACGGGTTCTGGTGATGGGATTAAGTCAATCAAAAAAAGAATGGTAGACTTTGCAGGTTCAGACAAGCCACTTAAACCAGCAAAACTCAAAAAATCAGACCTCTATATGTTCCCAACCGTAGTAGGTTCTATTGTCCTTTCTTATAATATTGATGGTGTAAAAGATGGTGAATTAAAGTTAAGCCGTGCAGCGATTGATGCGATTTTTACTGGAAAAGCAACGTTTTGGGATGATGCGTTAATTGCTAAAGAAAATAGAGGGGTAAAGTTGCCTCACGCACCTATTACTACGTGTGTAAGAGCAGACAAGTCAGGGACAACCTTTAACTTTACCTACTTCTTAAATAAGATTGATTCAAATATTAAAGTAAGTAAAAAACCAACATGGAAAGCAGCAAAAGTAGTTGCTGGTAAATCAAACTCAGGTGTCTCTGCCAATATTCAACAGATTAAAAACTCTATTGGATACATTGAGTACTCTTATAAAATTAAGTTAGGACTTCCAGCAGCTCAGATTGAGAACAAAGAGGGGCACTTTATTAACCCAACTGTGCCATCGTTCCAAGATGCTGCTAAGTATGCGACTTGGACAGCAAAGAATGACTTTTATGCCGTCATTGGTGACCCAGCAGGGGCAACCTCTTACCCTATTGTTGCTGCGACATTCTTACTTTTGCCAGCAGAGAAAAATAGAACCAATACATCGGTCACTGCCTTTATGGATTGGGCATATACACATGGAGATGAAGCTGCTTCAGAGCTTGGGTATGTACCCCTTCCTGCAAGTACAAAAGATGCCATTAGAGCATATTGGAAAGCAAAAAAGATTCAATAATCTACGCCTTTACACCTCCTTTGAGGTGTAAGTCTTCTCTCTAGCCAATCTTCAACGCTTTTGTAACTCCTTTTTGTTGTATTGGCTAGAGAGAAGGTTTCCAAAATGTTACCAATTTCCAATAAAATCACACAATTTATATGAAGGGCTTAACATTATGGGTGGAAAACTTTTTAGAAACTTCTCCTTTTTTTCGGCAACACTCTCCTTTTTTCTTCTTGTAGGTATCTTTGCGATACTCTTTACCTATGCACAAGAGTCGCTACATACCTTTGGGTTTGACTTTTTATGGAGAGATGTCTGGGAGGTAGGTGAGGACGATGAGGGAGGTCTATTTGGTGGGTTTGTCCCTATTGTGGGAACCTTACTTAGTACGCTTATTGCGATGGCTATTGCTACGCCACTTGCGATGGGGATTGCTATTTTCTTAACAGAAATTGCTTCACAGCGTGTTGCGAAGCCAGTCTCTATTGCTATTGAACTTTTGGCTGCTATTCCTAGTATTATCTACGGTATGTGGGGGCTTTTTTACTTTGCACCTATTGTCCAAAGCATCTTTGGGGGCAATGGGGTAGGGTTACTTACAGCAGGGCTGGTCTTGGCGATTATGATTATCCCTTTTATGGCAGCGATTACGCGTGACTCTATGAACACCACCCCTTGCGTACTTAAAGAGTCTGCGTATGCGATGGGGGCTACAAAGTTTGAGGTCATTAAAGATGTGGTGATGCCTTATGCTAAAGGGGGAATTATCGGCTCTATTATCTTAGCCCTTGGTCGTGCATTAGGGGAGACGATGGCTGTGGCATTCCTTATTGGTTCGGTGATGAGTACGGTGGGTCGTGTGACAGACCCTACCACCTCCATTCCTGTACTTTTGGCAAACAACTTTGCAGAGGCTGAAGATTTGGAGATGAGCTCTATGTACTTCTTGGCACTTATTTTGTTTGTGGTGAGTTTTGTCATTATCTCCACAGCAAAGTTTTACTTTTTAGGTAGAAAGGCACACTCATGAACAGACTACTACTCAATAAACTCATACTTCTTCTCTCTACCCTCTCTGCTATGATTGGGATGGGGTTTTTGTTTTGGATTTTGGCTACGTTAAGCTACAAAGGTATTACCTCCATACATTGGAGTACCTTTACCAATGACTTGGTTGAAGGGGGTATTAGAAACTTACTTGTAGGGCAGTTTACTATGGCATTGATGGCAACTGTGGTAGCTGTACCAGTGGGTATGATGGCTGGGATTTACCTACGTGAGTATGGACACGGAAGCAGGTTAGCCAGTACTATTCGTAACCTCTCCGATGTGATGATGTCTGCCCCTTCCATCGTAATTGGTGTCTTTGTTTACGCTTTGTTGGTAGACCCTTTTGGAGGGTACAATGGTTGGGCTGGTGCGATTGCTTTAGCCATTATGATGGTGCCTATTATCATCTCTACTACGGACAATATGTTGGCTCTTGTACCTACGGAGTTACGTGAAGCAGGGATGGCACTAGGA
>Ga0256828_1000925_pt1 | contig 19010 bp, 14 predicted proteins | sample CV88metaG_FD_185993 | JGI IMG/M metagenome (GOLD analysis project Ga0256828, IMG submission 185993) | Hydrothermal vent microbial communities from East Pacific Rise, Pacific Ocean - CV88 | ecosystem: Environmental > Aquatic > Marine > Hydrothermal vents | place: Pacific Ocean: East Pacific Rise...
TTATAGGTAAAATACCACTCATCTTTTTCTCGTCTATCGTTTCACCCAAGTAGATAAGTCCTGCACACTCTGCATAGATTTTTTTTCCTTGTTTTGCATGGGCTTTGAGAGAGTTTTGAAAGTTATAAGCATCTTTTATGCGAGCGTAGGCTTCTTGTGTTTCAACATATCCCCCTAAAATCACGACAATATCGACATCATCAGCAATAACTTCATTGTGTGTACTTTTAATGATACGCACCTCTTGATAACGCTCTTTGAGATAATTAAGGTTATCTTCATAAACAAAAGAGAAGTTTTTATCTTGAACTACACAACATACTGCCTCCTCTTTTTTTACAGGAGCAAAAGGGTATGGGGGCTTTGGCATCATATCTATCTGCATAATAGATTCTAAAACATCAAAATCTATGTGTGTGAGTACCTCTTGTGCTATAGTATGAATCGTTTGTGCTTCAAGCTCTTGAAGGTTAAGCCCAAGATGGGTAGAGCTTAATGAAGGAAGGTTTTTTTCTATATAACCACACACAACCACACCCTTACATGTAAGCTCTATATGTTTTTTAATAAGCTCATAGTGCATAGAGGAAGATACTTTGTTTATCACCACCCCTACAATGGTATTGTCTTTTTGAAAGTTTTGTAATCCCTGCACAACAGCAGCAATGGTGATGTAACTTCCACTTCCATCTATAATGAGTAGTGAGGGGATATGAAGCATTTTAGCAACATCATAAGCAGATGCCCCTTTGTCCATACCATCATAATACCCCATCACCCCCTCAACAATGGCAACCTCTTTGTCCATATAGTGATGAAACATCCATTGAAGTTGTGTCTCATTCATCATATACCCATCAAGATTTATGGAAGGAGTTTGTGCTATTTTTTGATGAAACTGGGGGTCTATAAAATCAGGGCCACACTTAAAAGGGCGAACTAAATGTTTGTAATGGTGTAAAAGAGCCATAGTCAAAAGGGTTTTACCTTGGTTGGAAGCTATGGCGGATATCAGGAGTGCTTTTTTTTTCATTCTTGTATTATCCAGATTTCTTTTACAAAATCCAAACAGAGAATTTTTTTGCTTTAATTTTTTGCGTATTAAGCTTTTTATGAGCTTTGTCAATGTGTGGTGTTCTAATGGCAACATAGGCTTGTCTGTCATAAATATCTATTTTCCCAACATCACTTCCAGAAAGTAAACCATCTTTTGTTAAAGCACCAAGAATATCACCTGCACGCAGTTTATCTTTTTTACCACCCTCTATTACAAGAGTGATATACTCAGGTTTCATTGTAAAATCTTCTTTACATTCCAGTGTTTTGACATCTTTACATGTAAACACTCTCTCTTTATACTCTTGAAAATTTTCATCCTCTTGTGATGAGATAAAACTCACTGCCATCCCTTTTGCTCCAGCACGACCAGTTCGTCCGATTCTATGGGTATATATCTCTTGTGTATTTGCCATATCATAGTTGATAACCATAGCCAACTCTTTAACATCTATACCCCGTGAAGCGACATCTGTTGCTATTAAAATAGGGCAAGAACCATTGGAAAACTGTACAAGAACATCGTTTCTATCATACTGTTCTAAATCACCATGAAGTGCTAGTGCATCAATATTTTGTTTTTGTAGATTTTTCGCTAGTGAATCGGCTTCTATTTTTGTATTGACAAACACTATACTGTTTTTTGGTTGGTAGGTGCTTAATACACTAACTAAAGCGTGTTCTTTATCATTACATGTAAGAAAAATCTCCTCTATCTCATTTTTAATTTCAACATCTGTTGTGGTGATAGCTATAGGGTCTTTTTGTATCTTTGCACTTATCGCTTCAATACTATCGTCATATGTAGCAGAAAAAAGAAGTGTTTGGCGTGTTTTTGGTGTAAAGTCTATTATCGCTTCTACCTCTTCGATAAAACCCATATCTAACATTCTATCGGCTTCATCTAAAACAAGTGTTTGCATCTCATCTAAAGAGAGGCTTGCTTTATTGAGGTGTTTGAGTACACGCCCTGGAGTTCCTACAATGATATGGGCTTGATGTGCAAGACTACCGAGTTGTTTACCAAAAGATTCCCCACCCGTTAGCATCAAAATTTTGATATTATGTTTAAATTTTGCAAGAACGCGTAACTCTTGTGCTACTTGTTGTGCTAGCTCTCTAGTAGGGCATAGTACTAAAGACTGTACACGAAACCTTTTAACATCAAGATTTTCTAAAATACCTATACCAAAAGCAGCTGTTTTACCACTTCCTGTTTTTGCTTTTGCTATCACATCTTTTTTCTCTAAAATAGGAGGAAGTGCAAGTTCTTGAATAGGGGTCATCGTTGTGTACCCAATGGCATTAAGATTATTTATCATAGGTTGAGATAAATGTAAAGATGTAAAGTTTTTCATGAAGGTATTCCCACTTTATGTATAGTATTAACAACTATTTGTTGTATAGTATTTTCTTGAAGATTGTATCGCTTTTCAAAAGCTAACATCGCTTCAATGTCAAATTGTTCTATTGCATGGTTAAGTGCATAAATTTCACCAAGCTCTCCCTCCTCTTTAAGCACAGCTATTTTTACCTCATCGGAAATATTCATCTCATTAAGAATATCTTCCAAACGCATACTAAAAACAACATCCATTAAAGAGATTACCCCAACAAAGTATGCTTCACCTAGCTCACTAGAAGATGCATGTGGTTTAACTACTTGTAAAACCTGTTCCATAATTTCTGTTCTTTGTTTTACCATAAGCATAAGAGGTGTATTATTTGTATCACTCGATACAGACTTAGCATAAATCATTAACATAAGCCATTTAGCAACTGTAATACGACCAAGAAGTGTTAAAATTTGCTGAATTGAAGAGATTTTTTTTCTAAAATGAAAAGCACCTGAGTTGATAAACTGTAGAAGTTGTACACTAATTTCTGGTGATTGTTCAAATTCTAATGCCAAATCATCAAGCCCTGTTTCCATCATAAGAAGATTATAAAGTTTAAGCACTCGCATATGAGAAGCTTCAAACTTTGTATTTTCTAAAATTTTTGGTTTAGCAAAGTAATATCCCTCAAAGTACTCAAACCCATATGCTAAACTTTGTTCATAAAGTTCTTGTGTTTCGATTTTTGTTGCAACAACTTTAATCTTGTTATGTTGTAAAAAAGCGACATACTCTTTCAGTCGTGGCTCTTCCAAAGAGGGAACAAAATCAACTTTACAGTAACTTATACACGGCAAAATATCTTGAAATTTTTTGAGAAGTTTATAAGAAAGTGCTACATCATTGATAGCAAAAAGATAACCATTTTTTTTAAGTTGTGCAATGCGTTCCACAATGCGTGGAGTAAATTTTATAGTTGTTAAAAGTGCAAATATAAAAAATTCTTTAGGAACAGATTCTACAATATCATTAAGAAGAAATTTTTCATCAATTTTAACAAAAGCTCGTTTATCACTCAGTAATGCTTTTGTTCCAAATTTATTTAAAATATTGCTAATCACTGAAGCACTTGCATATCTATCACCCGTAATATGACTTTGTTTATGAGCATCTCTATAAAGTATCTCATAAGCATATAATTGAGAATCTTTATCTAAAATAGGTTGTTTTGCCAAATAAATATGTTCCATTTTTACTCCAAAAAAAGCTTTTATTGCCCAAAGTATAGCATTATTTTTTATCTATACGAAACCATCCCGCAATAGAGTAGCGTGTTTTTTTTGTAGGAAGAACTTCATGAGGAAATTTTTCACTTAAAAACACAACTAAAGTGTTGTTTTTAGGTAAAACTTCTTGTATAAATTTTCCATCTGTATCATAAATGCGTAGAGAACCACCATCCTCTTTTTCCCATCCATCATTGAGATAATATACAGTTGTCACTACCCTATTTGTAGAATTTTGAAACGCATCAAGATGTTTTTCATAAAAATCACCCTCTTCATACTTTGCAAAATGGGCTTCATAGTAACACAAACCAAGAAATAAAGAACGATTTAAATACGCTTGTAAAGCAGAACTAAAGCTTAAAAAAATACTCATAGCTCCACCATCTTCATCTAGCCAATGGATTTTATCACGGCGTCTTGAATTATCTACATGTAAGGCACTACTACTTGAAATACCTGCTTGTTTATAAGCAGTCAATGTATCTATTTTTGCTAAAAGTTGTTGGTTAAGGGTCTGAGGGAGTGCCTCTTCTATGATGATATAACCATCACGAACAAGGGCATCGGTAATTTTTTCATAAAGTGTTTCCATAAAAGAAGTGTACTATGACACCCCCAAAGGTGTCAAGTACAAAAGGGGATTTAGATAGGTAAAACTCTGATTTTTTTAGAAAGTTTCTCTTTTAAAGTGCTTTCAATCGCATACAGTGTTCCTGTTGCACTTGAAGCACAACCATTACATGCACCAAGATAGCGAATGTAGATGTCTATACTATCATCACCTTTTTTAATGTCGATAATCTCCATATTACCACCATCCATAATGAGGAATTGTCGTACATTTTCATCTATCACAGCATCTACTGCTTTGATTTGCTGTACAAGTGTCATCTCTTCAAAGTTTCCAGCTCCAGCAGCTTGTGCATCAGCAGCAGCTTTCATCTTCTCCTCATCCATCTCTTTACGCGTTTGTGCCAAAATATCTACAAGATACCACTCTCTGTCTTCATGACCACCTGGTTTGATACAAGATTTACAAAAACCACCAGCTTTTGTATAGTCTGTAATCTCTTCTACAGTTTTCAGATCATTTAAACGGATAACCTCTTGAATAGTTCCTAAAGAAACACGAGCACACTCACATACGATAATCTCCTCTTCAAAACTCTCCTCTTCTACACCTAAGTATAAAGAAGCTGCTTTTTTGATAACATCGTATGCCATAACAGAACAGTGCATTTTTTGTGGTGGAACAGCTGGAGTATCTGGATCATCACGAAGTGCTTTTTCAACATCAATGTTTGTAATTTTTACTGCTTCTTGTACTGTTTTACCTATACAAAGTTCAGTCATAACATCACTTGATGCGATAGCAGTACCACAACCAAAAGATTTAAACTTAGAGTTTACAATCTTATCTGTTTTTGGGTCTATTTCCCAGTATAATCTTACTGCATCCCCACAGCTTTCAGCACCAAAATCAGCAACAATAAGCTTGTTACCATGTGCCTCAGCTTCTTCAGGAGTAATCTCCCCTTGGTGTTGAGGGTTATTCATTAGCGTTGTTACTTTATTTGAGTACGCATCCCAAAGTGATGCACCGAGTAAATCATCTTTTGCCATAATATTTTTCCTTTAAATTTTTTCAAAATTTTAAGGGAACCTTTTTATTCCCTTTTATTACGGTAAAGGAAATAATTCCTTTGCCTACGCTAACGCTTGGTTTTCCTTAGCGAAAAGCTCACGCGACTAGTCGCTTTTATCTTTTTTATAATTTTTAGTGTGCCATATGGTGTGGAATGTGGCATTCACCAGCTTCTCCACCTTTTGTTGGTTGTACTTTTGCAAATGAGCTAGAGATTGCACGGAGACGCTCCACTGCTTTTTTAAACTGTTCTATTACATAGTCTATCTCTTCATCAGTTGTAAAACGAGAAAGTGAAAGTCTTATACCAGTATGTGCAAGTTCATTATCTGCCCCAATAGCAAGCATAACAGTATTTGCTTCAAGATCTTCAGATGCACAAGCACTTCCTGTTGAAGCACCAATCATTGCATTATTTAAATCCCAAAGCATCCCTTCACCCTCAACGCCACGAATCGAAATAAGCATAGTATTTGGTGTTCTTTTTTCACGACTACCCACTACAAAAGTATCACTTAATTCTAAAAGTGCATCTTCAAGTTTGTCTCTTTTTGCACGGATAGAAGCCATCTTCTCTTCCATATTTGTCGTAGCTAGCTCTATCGCTTTACCCATCGCTACAATATAAGGAACATTTAAAGTACCACTTCTTCTATGCCCCATCTGCTCACCACCATCAAGAAGTGGAGAAAGAGGCTGAGAGTTTTTAATATAAAGCGCTCCTATACCTTTTGGACCATGGAATTTATGTGCAGACATAGAAACAAAATCTACATGAACATCTTGTAAATCTACTGGAATCTTACCAACTGCCTGAACACCATCAGAGTGGAAAAGTACACCATTTGCTTTACAAATCTCACCAATCTCTTTAATAGGAAAAATCATACCTGTTTCATTACTTGCCCACATAACACTGACAAGTGCTGTTTTGTTTGTGATAAAGCTTTTTACAACATGTGGCTCAACAATACCCTCTTCATTTACAGGAAGGTATGTAACCTTTACACCCTGCTCCTCTAGCCATCTACATGTAGAGAGTACTGAAGGGTGTTCCACCTCTGTTGTGATGATATGGTCTTTATCTCCACCAACAATTAAATCATTAAAAATCGACTTAAGTACCCAGTTATTTGACTCTGTAGCACATGAAGTGAAAATAATGTCATCATCATCACTTGCATTAAGTGCTGTGTACATCTGATCAATCGCTTTTCTTAAATGTGGATGTGTTGCTGTACCATATTTGTGTAATGAACTTGGATTTCCGTAAAGTTCACTAAAAAATGGTTGCATCACTTCAACTACTTGTGGATCTACCATTGTTGTTGCATTATTATCTAAATATACTTGCATATTTATTTACCTCTTATTAGGTTAATTTTAAATAAGACAATTTTTGTCTTCTTTTAGTTTTGACATCATAATAGCTTTGACATTATGATTCGCTTAAGGAAAATTGCTTTTATGTAGAGTTTAAGTTATTAGAGTATTTTAAGATAATTATTGTACAATTTTTCCATGTTAAGATTATTATTTTATGTTACCTTTATCATATCTGCTTCTCTCTTTGCTCAAGAGCCTATCACACCGATACCTCTTCACCTGCATACAGATACAAAAAAAGTAGCATTAGGAAAACAACTTTTTTTTGATTCTCAACTCTCACAAGATGGGACTATTAATTGTGCTAACTGCCATATTTTAGCAGATGGTGGGGATGATAATCTTCCTACATCTTTTGGTATAAGGGGACAAAAAGGTCCTATAAACTCCCCTACCGTTTATAATGCTGTTTTCAATTTTCGCCAATTTTGGGATGGACGAGCAAGTGATTTACAAGATCAAGCAAGTGGACCTATAGAAAATCCAAAAGAGATGGGATTTAATTTTAGCGATCTCATCAAGCGTTTAAACACAACGCCCTATAAAGCAAAATTTCACGCTATTTATAAAGAAGGCATTACAAAAAAAACTATTACTAATGCCATTGCAGAGTATGAAAAAACACTCATAACCCCAAATGCACCTTTTGATAAATACTTAAGAGGAGATACACAAGCCATTACACAAAAACAAAAAGATGGGTATGAACTCTTTAAGGTAAAAGGGTGTATCACTTGCCATCACGGTGTCAATGTTGGAGGTAATTTGTACAATAAGTTTGGTATATATCAAGATGCAAATACAAGTAATTTTGGACGCTACAATGTTACACATAAACAAAGAGATAAGTACTACTTCAAAGTACCTTCACTAAGAAATATAACAAAAACCGCACCCTACTTTCATGATGCAAGAACATCAGACTTACAAACTGCTATTTACATAATGGCACAGTACCAACTTGGAAGAAAAATCACCCCTCAAGAGATAGATAAAATCGTTGCTTTTTTACAATCACTGACTGGCGAAGTGCCAAAAAACATTGAGTAAATTATGGATATATCAAAAAAAATAGATAAAATCAGTAGTTTATTAATCCTCTTTATGGTTTTACTTATCTCTTTGTTCTTTTATCTTTATAATGTTGAAAAAAGTATTCGTAACTATACAAAAAATCATGATGCTATCATAGAACTAACCCTTTTAAATAAAGAATTAAATGATTTTTCTATCGCTATTAATCAGTTTAAAAATTATGATAAGATTAACTATGCCCTCCATAAATTTAGTAAAACTTTTCATACATTGCAAAATAATCTTGCACTTGAAAAAACACACTCTTTTACAATTCAACAAGAGATACAAGAGATACAAAGAGCATTTTTAAGTAAACAAGAAGATATAGAATACTTCAAGTCACTCAATGCATCGCTTTTAAGTGGTTCCCATTTTTTATTTGATTTACAAAGAACCATTGAGGAAGACAAAGTTATCTCAGCACAATCAAAAAGTCTTATTAATGAAGTGCTTTTTTATCTTTTACGCTATACAACAAGTGATTATATAGATAAACACTATATTATGCAAAAATTACAATTACTAGAAGGTATAGCAAAAAAAACACATCAGTATTTCATCCATAATTTTTATACACAATCTTTCATTATGCTTGAAACACTTGCCAACTTAAAGATGATTTCTTTAAAAATTTATCATGCACCACTAAGTTTAAAAATAGATACACTCCATACAGAACTTGATACAATATATAATAAAAATATTTTTATTCAAAAAACCATTACAGTACTTTTTTTCATTTTTACCATTATCGTTTTAATCCTTCTTGTTATTATCCATTTGCGTTCTTTAAAAACTGCTAAAGAACTCTATGCTTTTAAATATGCCATCCAATACAGTGATAATAGTGTTGTTATAACAGACACACAAAGAAATATCACTTTTGTCAATGAAGGATTTCAACAAACAACAGGTTATACAGAGCAGGAAGTCTTAGGTAAAAATCCAAATATTTTAAAATCTGGCAAACAAGATGATTACTTTTACCAACAAATGTATGCAAAATTGGAAAAAGGGGAAAAATGGAATGGTGAACTCATAAACAAACGAAAAGATGGTTCACTTTACTATGAGAAAGCTTCCATTGTCCCTATGTTTTTTAATGACACCCTTATAGCTTACTTAGCGATTAAACTTGACATCACAAAGTACATCGAACAAAATTTACAACTTGCTCAAGCCGCAAGTGTTTTTGACAATACAGAAGAAGCAATCATCATCGCCGATGCAGATGGTAATGTCATCTCTGTTAATGGTGCTTTTAGTAAAATTTATGGCTATACTATAGAAGAGATTAAGGGAACAAACCTTCATACTTTACATTCTGACCTACAAACAACAAGTTTTTATGAAGAGATGTGGTATAAGTTAGAAAAAGATGGTTTATGGAAAGGAAAAATCGTCAATAAAACAAAAAATGGTGAACTTATGCCAGTTTGGGAAACCATTAAAAGAATCACCGATAAAAATGGAAAAACAGTCAATTATACTGCTATGCAAACAGATTTACGAGAACTAGAACACTCTCAAGCAAAAGCAGATTATTTAGCTTACCATGATCCCCTTACAGGTCTTTATAACCGTGTTAATTTTGAAGAGTATTTAGCACATGCACTTTTCATAGCAAAAAGAAAAAATACACTTCTTGCTATTTTATTTATAGATCTTGATCGCTTTAAGATTATTAACGATACCTTAGGACATGATATTGGTGATGAAGTACTCATTATCGTTGCACAACGACTTCAAGAAACATTAGGGGAAAATGATTTTATCTCACGATGGGGTGGTGATGAGTTCGTTGTCATTATCGAAAATCTTACCTCAACTAGTGAAGTCGCTATCATTGCAAAAAATATCATTAATGCTCTTAAAAAACCTATCAATATACAAACACACCAACTTATAAGTACAGCAAGTATTGGTATCTCTTTATATCCTGAAAATGCAGAAGATGCCAACACACTTATAAAGTATGCCGATAGTGCCATGTACCTTGCCAAAGATATGGGGAAAAATAACTTTAGATACTATACAAATGCTCTTTCTCAAGAGATTCAAAATAAACTTGATATAGATATGACACTCCATAATGCCCTACAAAACAATGAAATTTTTATGGTATTTCAACCACAATACAGCCTTAAAACAAATAAAATTGTATCTGCTGAAGCATTAGTAAGATGGCAAAGTAAAGAGCTAGGCTTTGTACCACCTGATAAATTTATACCTATAGCAGAAGATAGTGGCATCATCATACCTCTTGGATATTTTATTTTTGAAGAGTCTTGTAAAGCATTTAAAATTATAAAAGAACATGGTGTTGTTTTAGAACAAATTGCTATCAATGTTTCAAGCATTCAGTTTAAAGAGGTAGATCTCTTAGAAACTTTCATCTCTCTTGCAAGTCGTCACGACATTAAACCTTCTGAGATTGAGATTGAGATAACGGAACGATTTATCATGGAACATACAGTAAGTAACATTAAAATGTTACAAAACTTTAGAGATCATGGTTTTAAAATATCTATAGATGATTTTGGAACAGGCTATTCTTCAATGTCCTACCTTAAACAACTCCCTGTTGATACTTTAAAAATAGATAAATCATTTGTAGATGATATACTTGAAGGAAGTTCTGACAATGTGATTATAGAAGCTATCATAGCACTCTCTAAAGCTTTAGGTTACTCTATAGTTGCTGAGGGAATTGAAACACAAAAACAAGAAGATTTCTTAGCACAAGCTCAATGTGATTTAGGACAAGGGTACCTGTTTTGTAAACCTATATCTTGTGATGCAATAATAGAAAGATTTTCTGAAAAATAAAAAAGAGAGTGAAAAAGTCTAAACCCTAAAAAAGGGTTTAGGAAGAGATTATTTTGCTAATGCAGCTTTAGAAGCTTCAACAACTGCAGTAAATGCAGCAGCATCGTTCATCGCCATGTCAGCAAGGATTTTACGATCAAGTTCGATACCAGATTTGTGTAATCCGTTCATAAAAGTTGAGTAGTTCATACCGTTAAGACGAGCAGCAGCATTAATACGGATAATCCAAAGTTTTCTGAATTCGCGTTTTTTCTGCTTTCTATCACGGAATGCGTACATTAATGAGCGTTCAATTTGCTCTTTAGCTTTTCTAAAGTGTTTACGACGACCACTATAGAAACCTTTTGCTAATTTTAATATCTTTTTGTGTCTTCTTCTACGAACAACACCTGTTTTAACTCTTGGCATTTCTTTCCTTTTGTTTTCTTTACCTAGCTACTCAAGTAGTCAAGGTGCCACTCTATTGATGGACTTGCCCAACTGTTTCATCAGTTGGAGATGTAATGAAAAACTATAAATTAGTTAATCATAGCCTTAATATTTTTTTCGTCAACTTTTGCAATCACTTTCGGAGCATTTTGGTCACGACGAGTTTGTGCATCTTGTTTTGTTAAAATGTGGCTTCTAAACGCTGTTCCACGCTTAACAGAACCATTTTTTTTAACTTTAAAACGCTTTACAGCGCCTTTTACCGATTTCATTTTTGGCATCGATAATCCTTTTCGTAAAATTTTGGAAACCGCATTATACCAAAATATTTCTAAATTTTTGCTATACTTTGTTTATGACAATAGATAATTCAATACAACACATAAAAAACGCTTTACAAGATTTAGATGATGAAGTACAGAAAATCCTTTTAGACTGGGGGATTCCTCTTAATGAAAAAGACAATCTTATGCTTCCAATTTTACAACAAAAAAAAGTACTTTCTCAAACTTTAGAGGACTTAATATACCTAAAAGAGCATCCACCAACACCAAATCAACCATGTGGTATCTCAAAATATAGAAATGATTAAGCTAACTTTGGTATAATTTCATCGCTTCTCTTTAGACCTGTGCAATGGGTAGTTGAGATAATGTGTCAGGGTAGGAATACAGCAGCACACTTCAGCTATCTATGTGCCGCAGCCATCTGGAGAGAGGCACCTTTTTTTTAAAGAATATTTATGACTTATATCGTTCTTGCCTTAAAAAGTGAAGCTCAAGCGTTTGTCGATGCTTTCACACTAAAAAAATCCAAACTTTCAACTTTTACTACATTTTCAAACCAAAATTTTTATATCATCATTAGTGGTGTTGGTGTATCGCATGCACGAGAAGCAACCCAAACACTCCTGAACCATTTTGACATTACTGATGATGATATGTTTATAAACTTTGGTGTGTGTGGTGCAAAACCCACTTTTAGCATAGGAAGTTTCTTAGAGATAGGCACTATTCTCTATAACGATATACCCTACCCCTTACAAAAAGAGGGTATCACGCTTACTTGTGTTGAGGAATCTTGTGATAAAAATGGCTTACATGTAAGCGTTGATATGGAGAGTTTTGGGTTTTATGATGCTGTTATTCATAACCCTGCCATAAAACATTATCACATTTATAAAGTAGTTAGTGACCATTTTCAGCCCCATACACTTACAAAAGATGGTGTAAAATCTCTTCTTGCTAAGCATATAAACACACTTTTTTTACAAGGTTCCTTATGAAATTTTTTCTTCTTTTTTTTCTGAGTCTCACAACACTTTTTGCACAAGATATAGCCTTAAAGAAGATGATAGGTTCTATGATTATGGTGGGATTTGATGGCTTACATGTAGAGCAAAATAGTACAATTGTTCAAGCGATAAATCAAGAACACTTAGGGGGTGTCATACTCTTTGACAAAAACTACCAAAACAAAAAGCAAGCAAAAAATATCACCTCAGTCAAACAACTCCAAACACTCACCCATCAATTACAAAAACTCACAAACCATTTCATACTAATAGGTGTTGATCAAGAGGGTGGCAAGGTAGCAAGATTAAAAAAAGCGTACGGCTTCTCCCCTGCACCCTCAGCAACACAGATGAACAAGCTCGGCATAGATAAAGCAAAACTTCTTTATGACAAACAAGCACAAGAGCTTCAGCAAGAGGGTATAAATCTTAACTTTGCACCTGTTGTTGATTTATGTAGTAATCCTAAAAACTTTGTTATAGTAAAACTCCAACGCTGTTATGCACAACAAGCAGATAGAGTTACACTTTTTGCACAAACAATGATAGAGGCACAAACACATCATCATATTTTCTCCGTTGCAAAGCACTTTCCGGGGCATGGCTCCTCTTTAGAGGATTCCCATCAAGGCTTTGTCGATGTTAGCCAAACATGGTCTAAAGAGGAGTTACTCCCCTACCAAAATCTTATAAGAAAAAATAAACTTCCTATGATTATGACAGCCCATGTTTTTAATCATACTCTTGATTCACACTATCCAGCAACACTCTCGTATAAAATCAACACACAACTCTTACGGGAAAAAATGGGGTTTAAAGGTGTCATTATAAGTGATGATATGCAGATGAAAGCGATTGCAAAAAATTACACACTACAAGAAGCCATAACTTTAGCGATTAACGGTGGGGTAGATATACTCCTTTTTGGCAATCAACTTGCAACAACCAATCCAAAAGAGGTATATGACATCATCTACAAGCAAGTACAAAAAGGCGTTATCCCACAACAACGCATTAGAGCGTCTTACCAACGGATTCAAAAGCTCATTAAATCTTTTGAATCTCCTCTATCGCATGATAAAGATGTTTTATAAGCTCTTCTCTTGCTTGTTCTTTCTCCTCTTCATCCATCGTTTCAATATTTTTTTCATAGCTAGCACTCAGTTTATAAAGCTTATCAAAACGCATATTGCCCGATATACCTTTGAGTTTATGCAATAGTGCTTTATCAATAGTACCATTTTCTAAAGACTCTAGTATCTCCCAGTATGTTTCTATAAGACTTGCAAAAAGTTTTTTAATCGTTTTAGAATCCAACATTAAGCTTGCTTGTAATGCTTCAATATCTATAAGATCAAACCCTTTTATATGTATCTCTTTTGGTAGAACAGTTAAGTACTTTTCTAAAATAATATCTAACTCTTTAGGGATAATAGGCTTGTTGAGTGTATCATCCATCCCTGCTTCTTTAAAAGACTCCGTATCTGACTCTATAACATTTGCAGAAAGGGAAACAATAGGTCTGTTATACCCTCCTTTTCTTAATATTCTTGTTGCTTCTATACCATCTAAAACAGGCATATTTATATCCATAAACACTAAATCATATAAAGTACTTTCCATAAGTTCATCTACTGCTTCTTGACCATTGTTGACAACTTTATATGCGATACCTCTTTCTTGAAGCATTAAAGAGATGAGCATTTGATTTGTTTCATTATCTTCTGCTATAAGTACAGTACCGCTATAGCTAAGATTTTGTGATGTATTTTCTTGTATCTCTTTTACTCGAGTTCCATCCATAAGTGTCACTAAAGTATCAAATAAAGAAGATCCAGTCATAGGCTGTTCTAAAAGAGAAAATCTTTCATGTTCACATCTAAAATTTTCCTGCCCTCCCTCAATATAAATAAGCTCTAAATGAACATTTTCTTCTAAAATTTTCTTACATGTAGGCTTATCAAAAAGTTTAGCACATACGATTAAAATATCTATACTGTTATCTATAGCATCAAGCGTTTCTATCTCTTTATATTCACAATCCCAAGCTTGTAAATATGTTGTTGCAATGTCATTTACACCACATCCTATCCCCTCATAACTTTTCATAAGTGCAATACTTTTATGTCCTCGAGAAAAAGAGCTTTCAACAGCTGAGCGTGCATCAATTACCTCAAAGGCTACATCAAAGAAAAACTCACTTCCTTTACCAACTTCACTTTTTACCTCTATATGAGAACCCATCATATTTATATAACGATTACTTATAGCAAGTCCAAGACCTGTACCACCAAACTCTCTACTTATAGAGTTATCAGCTTGTGAAAAAGCTTGAAAAATTGTTCCTATTTTCTCTTTTTCTATCCCTATACCACTATCTTGTACACTACAATGGAGTTGCACTTTATTCTCTTGCATCCCTTTGAACTCTATATGTACCATTACTTCACCCTCTTGAGGAGTAAATTTAATAGCATTACTTATGAGATTATTCATCACCTGTTTTAATCGCTGTATATCACATTTTAGTAGTTTTGGGATTTTTGTATCTATATAAACATAATAATTGATTTTTTTTGTGTTAGCTACAGAAGAAAAAGTAGATACTGTTGCTTCCATCTCTTCAAAAAGGTTATTTGGCACTTCATAGAGAGTAAGTTCACCACTCTCTATTTTAGAGAAGTCAAGTATATCATTAACAACATTTAAAAGTGTCTGTCCACTTTTATGGATGATGTCTATATAACGCATCGTGTCTTTATCTAAATCTTTTTTCGTTAATAAATCAGTAAAACCTAAAATACCATTAAGTGGTGTACGAATTTCATGCGACATATTTGCCATAAAAGTAGCTTTAGCTTTTTCTGATGAATAGGCTTTAAGTAATGCTTGTTCTAATGTAGTAATATCAGAGAGATTAATGATATACTCATCTGCAATCCTTTTTACTTTAAGGGTAAAAGTATGTACCATACCAGTTTTAGCTCTCATTTTGACTTTATAGTCATGCTTTTCATCAGAAGCAATATCATCAAGCCAATTTGGTTGTTTTTTTGGATGAACATACCCTTCTTCATCTAAAAATAGATCACAAATACATTTATTTTCTGCTTTAAAATCTTCGAAATTTTTATAATCAAAATAATCAAAAAGCTTTCTATTAACTCCTTGCATACCATCTATTTTTGAGGCATGGATAACAATACTATCTTGGTTATCAAAAATAGCACGAATGAGCTTCTCTTTAGCTTCCATTCTATGTTTAGCTAAAACCTGTTTTGTAATATCTTGACGAATTGCTATATACTCTTCAATAGCACCATTTTCATCAAAAATAGGCATAATAGTTGCACTAACATAATAGATAGTGCCATCTTTTGCTTTATTTGAAAATACCCCTTTCCATACTTTTCCAGAATGAATAGTTTGCCACATCTTTTTAAAAACAAAAGAGGAGACATTAGGATCTCGCACAATATTATGACTATGCCCTAAAAGTTCTGCTTTAGAATATTTACTGATTTTACAAAAGTTATCATTTACATAGGTTATATGCCCCTCTTTATCTGTCTTAGAAACTAATAAAGAGACATCAACAGCATCTTTATACTGATTCATCAATTTAATATTTGTTTTTAACTCTAAAGATGTTTGTTCGATGAAATGAACAAGTGCATTAAAGGTGATATTATCAAGTGTTTTCTTCTCTACACTTTGTTTTTTTAACTTCTTTAACTTCTTACTCTCAGAAAGGAGTAAAATAGTTGTTGTACAGTTAAGCAAAACATCGTTGGCATCTGTAGAATAAAACTCACCATAGGTAAAAAAACCAGCAGTTGGAGCAATATCTTCAAAAGCTTTAAACTCCTTTTCTAGTACCTTGCCAAGAAGTGTTTTTCGTGCTATACAAGAGAAGATATAAACAGCTTCTGCTGGTTTTTTTACCATCTCATTTCTAATGTTGTAAGAGCCTTCTAAAACAGAAGCTTCATTAGAAAAACCAAACTGCACTTTTTGCCCCTCTTTAATAGGACCAGCAAAAACTAATGCACTGCCATCTGTCGCTAAAGGGGTTCTTGCAACTGTTGTGGAACCCTCTTTAAAAAGAAGTTGAAAATTTGGTAAAGAGAGTGTATCATGCAAAACAACATCCCGACCCAAATATTTTTCAAAAAATTCTACCGCGGGTATATTTTCTATCTTATGAACAATATTATGTTCCACTTCTGTAATGGCGAACTCTTTTCCTATAGGGGTCCAATTGAGATTATATCTGTTTGTAGCTGTAAGTTTTTTTGATGTAAATGAAACAGCTACGACACCTTCACTATAAATTTTTTTCCCTAAAAAGATATAGGTTTTTTCTAACTTAAAATTATCGCCTGCAAGTCCTCCAGCAACAATCGCCTGAGGGGCAATCTCCTTAATGCCATTAAGGTACTTTTCATAACTCGTAGCATTCAGTCCTTCACTTAAAACGATAAAAGCTTTTGTATCTTCAGTAGCAATTTTTTGCGCGACTACACTACCACTTTTTTGATTGACATCGGGCATATATAGTGCTTTTATCTTTGTATGTTTAAACAAAGAAAGACTCATCACTATATCTTCTTCATACATTTTAGCATGAGAAATTTCCCCCGCAGTTGTTGCACCAATAACCGTTGCATCTGGAAAATCTTTTGCAAGTTTTAGAAGAATTTTTTCTATTTTTTTAAAATTTGTTGTACCACAATAGAGTTGAATAAGTATAGATTTATACTTTTTTTTCACTACTCTTTTTTTGGCATCTTTATAGGCTTTATAGTCGTTCAATAAAAATGATATATGTTTCATACTTTAACTTTACAATGAGATAGTTTTATAAGATGTCTTATTGTAAAGCAATTTTACTTATATACTCATAATTTCGTTATAATTCATCCTATATGCACCCTTATCAAAACACGAAGAGATAATTTTATGAAAAAACTTTTTCTACTCAGTGTTATAGCAACACTGGTATATGCAAACTACACAAATTGTAAATTTAAAAATGAACGCTATAGTAATGTATGTCAAAAAGCTGTTAAATCTGGAGTAAGTATTGATTATGCTAACCGTTTTTTACTCTCCTATTTTAAAACCCAATTTTATGACGAAGTCAGTTGGAAATATCTCCAACCTAGTAAAATTAAATACCATAGAGAAAAAGAGAAACAGGCTAATAATGTACTCATATCTTATGTACCAAAAATGGTTGAGAATTTACAAAAATATAAAAAAGTGTACGATAAAGCAGAAAAAAAATATGGTGTTAATCGGGAAATCATTTCTGCCATTTTACTCAAAGAAACCAAGCTTGATAAAATAAAACCCACCCATGATGCTTTTATAGTTTTTAATACGATTCTTACCCGTACAAAGGGGGAAACACCACGAGAAAAATGGCTACTCCGTATGGGACAAAACAATATGGTAGCCATCATAAAGTACTGTTACCAAGCAAAGAAAAAACCTTATGAATGTAATCTTCCAAGCTCTTATGCTGGAGCTGTTGGTATCACTCAGTTTATGCCTGCTAGCTTTAACTATGCCGAAGCATATGAGGGTGATTATGCTGATTTGACAAAAATGGAAGATGCCATTATCTCTGTTGCAAAGTTCTTACATGTAAAAGCTTCTTATGATACACTTTTAGATTTCTCAAAACTTCCAGATGTTGCAAAAGTGGAACAACAATGGTATGACTATGAGTACAAGTATGATGATGCTTCATTTGTTTATGAAAAGAGTAGAAGTGGCAAAATATATAACTGCTTCACAAAAAACAAACCCCATCTTACCTATATGAAAAGTTATGTAAAGAAGATTATGCGTTATAACAACTCGTCAAACTATGCTGTTGGTGTACTTCGGTTGGCTTATGAAGCACATAAAAGCATCAAAAAAACTCAATGATTTCAGTATGTTATAATTGTAAAAAATTACAAAGAATTTGACAATGAAAAGATTACCATATGGCATAAGTGATTTTAAAAGAGTTCAAGAAGAAGATTTTTATTTTATAGATAAAACTAAGCATATAGAAACTTTAGAAAATTTAGAAAGCTTTGCAATGTTTCTTCGCCCTCGTAGATTTGGAAAATCTCTTTTAATCTCTATGTTACATTACTACTATGATATTTTTTATAAAGAGCAGTTTAATAATCTCTTTAAAGATACATATATAGGTAAGAATCCTACAAAAGAGAAAAACAGCTACCATATACTAAGATTTGATTTTAGTGGAGTTAGTGTTGAGGATGTAAATGATAGCTTTTCTTATAATGTTAAAAGTGTAGTAAATAGTTTTATAGAAAAATATAACTTACCAATAAAAAAGAAAGATAATCCAAAATTTACTTTTATAGATATATTTGATTATTTTAAAAAAAATCAAGATAAAAAACTATACATTCTCATAGATGAGTATGACCATTTTGCAAATAGACTACTCCTTTTAGATAAAACAGATTACAAAGATGTAGTAAGTGAAAAGACAGCTTTTTTTAAAGAGTTTTTTACACTACTAAAGAGTGGAACAGGAGCAGAAAACTCCCCACTTAAAAAAATGTTCATAACAGGTGTAACTCCTATGGTTATGTATGATGTAACAAGTGGGTTTAACATAGGTAAAAACCTATCAC
>Ga0256828_1000926_pt1 | contig 19005 bp, 14 predicted proteins | sample CV88metaG_FD_185993 | JGI IMG/M metagenome (GOLD analysis project Ga0256828, IMG submission 185993) | Hydrothermal vent microbial communities from East Pacific Rise, Pacific Ocean - CV88 | ecosystem: Environmental > Aquatic > Marine > Hydrothermal vents | place: Pacific Ocean: East Pacific Rise...
CGTCTTTAAATCCAAAGGTGGTACCATCATCATAGATGGAGGCGGCATCACCCTCAAAGGGAATGTGAGTATTAAGGGGAATGTTGCGATCAGTACCGGGAGCGGTGGGGGAGCAGAGACAGCAAAAATGAGAGTCAATGGAGGAAAACCTTTCTGTATGTCCTGCTTCTTAAAATCGATGGGAATCGAACTATGAAAAAAGAATTGATAACACTGTATAAAAAACTTCTTTTTAATCTTCCTCAAACCGCACCGGCACTTAAAACCTATGCCATTGTAGACAGTATACGAGATGAAGCAGTCAAAGAGAAGATACTTTTTTCAAATTTAAATCATACAGACCTATGGCATGAAGAGCTTTTTGAAAATGAGCAGGAAGTACCTCTCTACCTTGTAGAACTGGAAAAAGAAAATGAACTACTAGATTACCTACTAAACCATCACAAAGAGAGTATAGCCACTTACTTCATAAGCCCTTATGACATAGATACGCTACAAAGCTACTACAGTATGTTTACCCATGTCAATATAGAGATAGAAGCAGATAACTTTCAAAAAGGTATCTTCGGATTTTATGATCCGAAGATACTTCCAAACTATATACAAACCCTCTACAATCAGGAAAAAATAGATGAGTTCTTTGCAGGTATAGCGATGTGGCTAAGTCCGAGTGTAGAGAAAGAAGATGAACTCTATTTAGCGTTTAGAAGCAAAGCGGGGCATATAGATGATGTCAGCTTGCAACTTGAGCCGCTTATGGAAGAAGAACAACCGATGCTAAACTTCGATGATGTGAGTTTTCCTACAATCCCGGATCTTGAAACATATGTTCATGAAATTTATATTGACCAAAAGCAGTTGGTAGTGTTTGAGGAGATGGAGAAACGGAAGTTTGTGGATAAACTGTTTGAAGCATACCAAGAAGATGCAGAGAGCTTTTATCGTCCAGAGTCGCTTAACAAAGAATATGCTTTGAGTCTGATAGATGATGCTAAAAAGATAGGTTTAGAGAGTGAAGGAAGCATTTACCGTTATGTCTGGTTGGGACTGAGTATTACCAAGCCACTCAATGAACTTTCATTTTATCAGAAACTTTTACAAACAAAAGAAGAAACAACAAAAATCCATCTAATGGATCAGCTAATAGAAGAGATTAAAATAACACAACAAAGGAGCATAAAACATGGCAAAGAGTAACGGCTGGGAAGAGTACCAAGATCCTATGGATGCTGCCGGACTGGGACAGCACTACTACAAGGCTCCTGAGTGTAAATATAAAAAGAGTCTCAAAAACTCCACACAAAAAGCAGGCTCATGTGTGGCACAAATGCCTTGTGTCACACATGAAGAGATATGCCAAAGGCAGGTACCAGCAGGGAGTATAGGAAGTTGTGACTACTACTGTAAACGCTATAAAAATTACCGAGACAGACACGATGACCAACATATAGGAAGCTGTAAGGCACCTGATTACTATTTGGATTATGGATTTAAGTACTGTTCTCGTTTTAGGAATATGACTTATTATAAGTTGACATCAGAAGGCAGAACTTGGCTTCTTGATACTCTTGCAGATTTACAAGATTTTATGGAACAAGGTGTTGTGGATAGGTCGTATGAATCTAAAACAAACTTGGATTTTAATGCAGAGGTTACAAAGAAGGGTGGAATGGAAAGATATTACACTGGTATCGAATGTCGCAATGCAGATTTTAGAGCCTTCGCCTTTGCTACGCATCCAGATGCTTACAGACCTAAAGACATGGAGAAGTTACCCATGGAAGATCTTGTGACCATTGCAACAACTCCAGATTTGGGAGAGTGGATAGGCAGAGGAAGTAGTGCGACATGGGAACAAGCAGGTGTGATGTGGGAGAATATGGATGTCTCAGAGATCTTCAAGAAAACCGGAGAGCGCATCTTGGATTCAGCAACCCAAACGGCAGACGAAGTATGGGATGGTATAGAGAGACACTTTCATGATCTTTAAAGTAATAAAAAAGATGCTATTAATCCTTACTGGTATCACGCTGTTAATTATAGCAATCTACTTTTATGAGGGTGGTGATGCGGTGACACGCACCCAAAAGAGACTAAATGCACAAGGAGTGAGTATGCAAAAAAATGGGTGGAGAGAGTTTAATCTAGATAATATACCAGGAGAGACACCTGCAAGTTTATTTGGTGGTATGACTAAAGCTGAAGCGATACTAAAATATAAGTTAGAACTTATGTACCCATTTGACGGTAAAGTAGGGTTTTATGGAGGCAGTGATAGACCAGCGACAAGAGATAAATGTCGTAATAATGGGGGCTTGAAGTGTCGAGAAAAACTCGAAACAGCCTATCTCTTCAGAAGTACCGATGACGGAAAGAGTTTTATACGCTACAAACTCGAACACGGGATCACAAACGGTATCAAAAAGAGTGAGGGAAGATACTTTCTCAATGTCTATGAAGAAGATACAAAGAGAGATAAAACCTATATAAGTGATGATTTTGGTGAACGATGGAGAAAACTGGGAGATATCAAGATAGAAACCCTCTGGAGTAAAGAGAAGTTTATCTACTCTGTTAGCAAAGCTGTCCCCAATGAAGTACAGGTCAACAAAAAAGTAAGTGAGTATTTCTACACAAAAGATGGCGGTAAAACCTCTCAACCACTTCCACAAAAGATAGTAGCCTATGCTAAAGAGGCTTCGATGCAGTTTTATATCTATCATGGTAAATTGGTCTTTTTAGTTGAAGGGAAATTGAAATTTGTTGATATTGATACTCTTGAAGAAGAGGAGATGGCATTGGAGGTGCCTAAGGGGAAAGAAATTTTCCAGTATTATGGTGCCATGGTAGATGATGAAAGTCAAGAAATTTATGTGAAACTTTCTGACAAAGGAGTTAAGGTTGGTAAAAATTTTTATGAATCTATCTGGTATCCTCTGCTTAATATTCAAGTAGCCTTTCCTAAACATATTCCAGATAACAAACAAGGGTTTTATTTGAATGTTGCTGGTAGCTATATTGGAGCAAGAGTAAGGATTAAAGGCTACCTTTTACATGTATGGACAATGAATAAAGGTAAAAAGTGGCACTATGAGATGTTGCCGAAATATCTCTTTGACACAACCTATACAGGATATGGCAATAACCGTATATGGATGGAAGCTCTTGTTCTTGGAGAGAGAGGCAAAAGAGGGAAAAGTATGTTTGTTATGGGTAAGATAAAAGAGCAAGAGTGAGTTGCTATATACGCTTTACCAACTTCAGCGCAGGTGACGGCTGGGGATCACAGTTCATCCCAAGGGTCAACACTGAAGTGATCGTCAACTTCCTTAACGGTGATCCTGACAGACCGGTGGCGATAGGGTCTCTTTATAACGGAAACAATAAGATACCAAAGTCACTACCGCAAGAGAAGACACAAAGTTATATTAAGACACAGTCCATGCCAGGAAGCAATGAAGAGTACAACCTCCTGCTCTTTGAAGATAAGGCACAAGAAGAACTCGTACATATCAGAGCACAAAAAGATTATAAACTCCACGCCCTGCATAACTCCTACATCAATATAGACCATGACCAAAGTGAAACAGTTGGACATGATGAAAGCTTCAGTGTAGGAAACAACAGAAGCAAAAGCATCGGACATGACGAGACCACCGATGTAGGCAATGACAGAACAGAATCCGTAGGCAATAATGAGACCGTCTCTATCGGTAAAGACCAGACCCTTACCGTAGGACATGACCAGAGCATAGAGGTTAAAAACACCCAGGCAACAAAGATAAACCAAGACAAGGTTACCTATGTGGGTAATCACAGAATGGATGAGACCTATGCCAATCAGACGCTTAAGGTGGGTGGGCATTATGACGTTACTGTAAATGGGAAACTTGATACGAAGGCTGGGGAGCGGATCAAAGAAGTCACCAAACTCAAAGAGATGCACGGCAGTGAAAGAATCGTCTTTAAATCCAAAGGTGGTACCATCATCATAGATGGAGGCGGCATCACCCTCAAAGGGAATGTGAGTATTAAGGGGAATGTTGCGATCAGTACCGGGAGCGGTGGGGGAGCAGAGACAGCAAAAATGAGAGTCAATGGAGGAAAACCTTTCTGTATGTCCTGCTTCTTAAAATCGATGGGAATCGAACTATGAAAAAAGAATTGATAACACTGTATAAAAAACTTCTTTTTAATCTTCCTCAAACCGCACCGGCACTTAAAACCTATGCCATTGTAGACAGTATACGAGATGAAGCAGTCAAAGAGAAGATACTTTTTTCAAATTTAAATCATACAGACCTATGGCATGAAGAGCTTTTTGAAAATGAGCAGGAAGTACCTCTCTACCTTGTAGAACTGGAAAAAGAAAATGAACTACTAGATTACCTACTAAACCATCACAAAGAGAGTATAGCCACTTACTTCATAAGCCCTTATGACATAGATACGCTACAAAGCTACTACAGTATGTTTACCCATGTCAATATAGAGATAGAAGCAGATAACTTTCAAAAAGGTATCTTCGGATTTTATGATCCGAAGATACTTCCAAACTATATACAAACCCTCTACAATCAGGAAAAAATAGATGAGTTCTTTGCAGGTATAGCGATGTGGCTAAGTCCGAGTGTAGAGAAAGAAGATGAACTCTATTTAGCGTTTAGAAGCAAAGCGGGGCATATAGATGATGTCAGCTTGCAACTTGAGCCGCTTATGGAAGAAGAACAACCGATGCTAAACTTCGATGATGTGAGTTTTCCTACAATCCCGGATCTTGAAACATATGTTCATGAAATTTATATTGACCAAAAGCAGTTGGTAGTGTTTGAGGAGATGGAGAAACGGAAGTTTGTGGATAAACTGTTTGAAGCATACCAAGAAGATGCAGAGAGCTTTTATCGTCCAGAGTCGCTTAACAAAGAATATGCTTTGAGTCTGATAGATGATGCTAAAAAGATAGGTTTAGAGAGTGAAGGAAGCATTTACCGTTATGTCTGGTTGGGACTGAGTATTACCAAGCCACTCAATGAACTTTCATTTTATCAGAAACTTTTACAAACAAAAGAAGAAACAACAAAAATCCATCTAATGGATCAGCTAATAGAAGAGATTAAAATAACACAACAAAGGAGCATAAAACATGGCAAAGAGTAACGGCTGGGAAGAGTACCAAGATCCTATGGATGCTGCCGGACTGGGACAGCACTACTACAAGGCTCCTGAGTGTAAATATAAAAAGAGTCTCAAAAACTCCACACAAAAAGCAGGCTCATGTGTGGCACAAATGCCTTGTGTCACACATGAAGAGATATGCCAAAGGCAGGTACCAGCAGGGAGTATAGGAAGTTGTGACTACTACTGTAAACGCTATAAAAATTACCGAGACAGACACGATGACCAACATATAGGAAGCTGTAAGGCACCTGATTACTATTTGGATTATGGATTTAAGTACTGTTCTCGTTTTAGGAATATGACTTATTATAAGTTGACATCAGAAGGCAGAACTTGGCTTCTTGATACTCTTGCAGATTTACAAGATTTTATGGAACAAGGTGTTGTGGATAGGTCGTATGAATCTAAAACAAACTTGGATTTTAATGCAGAGGTTACAAAGAAGGGTGGAATGGAAAGATATTACACTGGTATCGAATGTCGCAATGCAGATTTTAGAGCCTTCGCCTTTGCTACGCATCCAGATGCTTACAGACCTAAAGACATGGAGAAGTTACCCATGGAAGATCTTGTGACCATTGCAACAACTCCAGATTTGGGAGAGTGGATAGGCAGAGGAAGTAGTGCGACATGGGAACAAGCAGGTGTGATGTGGGAGAATATGGATGTCTCAGAGATCTTCAAGAAAACCGGAGAGCGCATCTTGGATTCAGCAACCCAAACGGCAGACGAAGTATGGGATGGTATAGAGAGACACTTTCATGATCTTTAAAGTAATAAAAAAGATGCTATTAATCCTTACTGGTATCACGCTGTTAATTATAGCAATCTACTTTTATGAGGGTGGTGATGCGGTGACACGCACCCAAAAGAGACTAAATGCACAAGGAGTGAGTATGCAAAAAAATGGGTGGAGAGAGTTTAATCTAGATAATATACCAGGAGAGACACCTGCAAGTTTATTTGGTGGTATGACTAAAGCTGAAGCGATACTAAAATATAAGTTAGAACTTATGTACCCATTTGACGGTAAAGTAGGGTTTTATGGAGGCAGTGATAGACCAGCGACAAGAGATAAATGTCGTAATAATGGGGGCTTGAAGTGTCGAGAAAAACTCGAAACAGCCTATCTCTTCAGAAGTACCGATGACGGAAAGAGTTTTATACGCTACAAACTCGAACACGGGATCACAAACGGTATCAAAAAGAGTGAGGGAAGATACTTTCTCAATGTCTATGAAGAAGATACAAAGAGAGATAAAACCTATATAAGTGATGATTTTGGTGAACGATGGAGAAAACTGGGAGATATCAAGATAGAAACCCTCTGGAGTAAAGAGAAGTTTATCTACTCTGTTAGCAAAGCTGTCCCCAATGAAGTACAGGTCAACAAAAAAGTAAGTGAGTATTTCTACACAAAAGATGGCGGTAAAACCTCTCAACCACTTCCACAAAAGATAGTAGCCTATGCTAAAGAGGCTTCGATGCAGTTTTATATCTATCATGGTAAATTGGTCTTTTTAGTTGAAGGGAAATTGAAATTTGTTGATATTGATACTCTTGAAGAAGAGGAGATGGCATTGGAGGTGCCTAAGGGGAAAGAAATTTTCCAGTATTATGGTGCCATGGTAGATGATGAAAGTCAAGAAATTTATGTGAAACTTTCTGACAAAGGAGTTAAGGTTGGTAAAAATTTTTATGAATCTATCTGGTATCCTCTGCTTAATATTCAAGTAGCCTTTCCTAAACATATTCCAGATAACAAACAAGGGTTTTATTTGAATGTTGCTGGTAGCTATATTGGAGCAAGAGTAAGGATTAAAGGCTACCTTTTACATGTATGGACAATGAATAAAGGTAAAAAGTGGCACTATGAGATGTTGCCGAAATATCTCTTTGACACAACCTATACAGGATATGGCAATAACCGTATATGGATGGAAGCTCTTGTTCTTGGAGAGAGAGGCAAAAGAGGGAAAAGTATGTTTGTTATGGGTAAGATAAAAGAGCAAGAGTGAGTTGCTATATACGCTTTACCAACTTCAGCGCAGGTGACGGCTGGGGATCACAGTTCATCCCAAGGGTCAACACTGAAGTGATCGTCAACTTCCTTAACGGTGATCCTGACAGACCGGTGGCGATAGGGTCTCTTTATAACGGAAACAATAAGATACCAAAGTCACTACCGCAAGAGAAGACACAAAGTTATATTAAGACACAGTCCATGCCAGGAAGCAATGAAGAGTACAACCTCCTGCTCTTTGAAGATAAGGCACAAGAAGAACTCGTACATATCAGAGCACAAAAAGATTATAAACTCCACGCCCTGCATAACTCCTACATCAATATAGACCATGACCAAAGTGAAACAGTTGGACATGATGAAAGCTTCAGTGTAGGAAACAACAGAAGCAAAAGCATCGGACATGACGAGACCACCGATGTAGGCAATGACAGAACAGAATCCGTAGGCAATAATGAGACCGTCTCTATCGGTAAAGACCAGACCCTTACCGTAGGACATGACCAGAGCATAGAGGTTAAAAACACCCAGGCAACAAAGATAAACCAAGACAAGGTTACCTATGTGGGTAATCACAGAATGGATGAGACCTATGCCAATCAGACGCTTAAGGTGGGTGGGCATTATGACGTTACTGTAAATGGGAAACTTGATACGAAGGCTGGGGAGCGGATCAAAGAAGTCACCAAACTCAAAGAGATGCACGGCAGTGAAAGAATCGTCTTTAAATCCAAAGGTGGTACCATCATCATAGATGGAGGCGGCATCACCCTCAAAGGGAATGTGAGTATTAAGGGGAATGTTGCGATCAGTACCGGGAGCGGTGGGGGAGCACAAGCGGTTGATCTGCGCATTAACAACGGGCAACCCTTCTGCAAAACCTGTTTTCTTAAAAAAATGGGGATAGAGGTATGAAAAAAGAGTACATAGCACTGTATAAAAAACTCCTCTTTGATCTCCCTCAAACTACGCCGCCGTTAAAAACCTATGCGATTGTCGATAGTGCCAGAGATGAAAGTTTTAAAGAGTCTGTTGTTTTAAGTGGACTGTCGTATGTTGATTTGTGGCATGAAGAGATGTTTGAACTTGAACAACAAAGACCACTTTATCTGGTAGAACTTCAAAAAAATAATCCACTGATACAACAGCTCCTTGAGGCATATGATAAGAGTATCGCTACCTATTTCATAAGTCCGTATAGGCTTGAGACATTAAAATCATACTATAGCTTTTTTACCTATGTGCAAATAGAAGAGATGCAAGAGCAATACAGTGAGGCGATCTTTGGATTTTATGACCCGAACATACTGCCAAACTACATACAAACCCTCTACAATCAAGAAAAAATAGATGAATTTTTTGCAGGTATAGCGATGTGGCTAAGTCCGAGTGTAGAGAAAGAAGATGAGCTCTATCTTGCTTTTAGAAGCAAAGCGGGGCATATAGAAGATGTCAACCTGCAACTCCAACCACTCTTGGAAGAAGAACAACCGAGCTTTAACTTCGATGATGTGGCATTCCCTGACACACATTATCTTCATGCCCATGAAGTCTATATCGACCAAAAGCAGTTGGCAGTGTTCGATGAGATGGAGAAGCAAAAGTTTGTGGATAAACTTTTTGAGGAGTATAGGTTCAAAGGATATAACTTTTACATGGATGAAGAAAAACAAAAAGCTCTTAAATCCTACAATGAAGCTCAAACACTTGGATTTAAAACAGAAGGCGGGTACTATAAGTATATTTTGCTCTCTATGCTGCTTCCTCAACCTTTATCTCAGTTTGATCTCTACCACAAACTTTTAGAGTTGAGAGAAGAAGAGGATAAGATAGCATTGTTGGAACAAGCAATCAATGAAGTGAAACAAAGGAGCACACATAATGGCAACTGATTATGAAAATTCTACAAAGAAAGTGGGGTGTGTTGCACAACAAGAGTGTCATGAAGAGGTGTGCAAGAAAGCACCGCCTTCTATGGTTACAGGGAGATGTGACTATTATCAGAATAGATATGACAACTATATCGAAAGACATCGGTTTGATAGCAAATCCGGAGGAGATAATCCTCCGAATTATTATTTGAACTATGGGTTTAAGTATTGTAGTAAATTCAGCAAAGAGACGATGCCAAAGCTCAGTCCACAAGGAAAGATTTGGTTAAACAATACGCTTAAAAAACTACAAAAGCTTATGGAACAAGGCATAGTGCAAAAAAATTATAAATCGGATATAAATATTTCTTTTAATGAAGAATATTTAATAGATGGTGTTAATGAATTTTATACAGGTATCGAATGCAGAGATGAGGATTTTACCCAGTTTGCCTTTGCAACCCACCCGGATGCTTATACACCTAAAGATTTTAAAAATCTGACCTGCAATGATCTTATGGAAATAGGATTGACTGCCAAAGATGAATTTACGGGAAAATATTATAAAGAGACTATCTATCAAGCATGGCTAGTAGCTAAAGAGCTTTATAAAATTGGTGATCTTTCGGAAGTGATGGAGCATTGCAACGATGAAAGCACAAACTACCTCGATAGAAAAATAGATGAATTAACCGATGAAATTACAGATATTTTTTCTAACTTAGCAGATACAGTTTCTAGAGGCGGGATTTAATGCATGGATTTAATAAATGGACTAAGGTAGTGCTTGTACTGCTAATTACCTTTTTTATTGCGATATGGTTCTTTGTTTTTTACAAACAAGATATAGGAAAGATACTTAATGAAATTACACTAAGGAGTGCGAAAGTGGAAAAGATTCAAGGTGAAAACGAGTGGCAGATAGTTGATTTTAGCGATATAGCGGGAGAGACAAAATTTCAAAGTTATCTTAACGATAAAATGTATCCAGCATTAGAAAAGTATAGAATGTATGGGATAGAAATATTCAATGATGTGGGTTTTATTTTGGTAGACAATGAAGAAGAATTAAGGAATATCGTAAGTAAAAAGTATTCTGATGATAACGATATGTGGAATAAAGAGTGGGATAAAATCCCAAGTTTAGTTCAAGCTTACTTATTTAGTAGTAGAGATAAAGGAAAAACTTTCCAAAAAGTTACACTTGGAAATGGTAATCCTCAAGGAATTTACAGAAAAGATAATATATTCCTTGTGTTGGTGGATCATCAAGATAAACATAGTACATCTGTATATCGTTCATTGGATAATGGCATATCATGGAAGAAGCTTTTTGATACTCAAATCGGTGATATGCTAAAATTTAAGGGTATTGTCGATAGTCAGAGCTTTATTTTTGAATGGAAAAAATGGGGTACAGCTCAACAAGGACTACTAATTACGCATAACAGTGGAAAGACACTTGAAAAACTCCCTAATGTTTTTCAAGAGGCTCAAAAAAAATACAGACTTTCGATTTTTGATAAAGAGGAAATGCTTTTTATTAGTGAAGATGGAAACATTACGGCTATTAACATCAAGACCAATCATGTACGTAGTCAAAAGGTGAAATTGCCAACCAATAAAAGAATTGTGTACATTGAAAAGAATAGAGAAACTCAAGAGATTTACTTTAAGATAAGAACAAATAAAGATGATGGAACACGTCTAAAATATAACAACGACCAGACAGAAATATTCTATTTATCCGAAGAGAAGTATATTCCTATACCTAAGTTAAAAAGAAATTTTGAACCTTTTGTTTCTGGAAATTACATAGGAGGTTTTGTGCGTTTAAAAGGTATATTGACTCATGTATGGACTTTTGATCGTATTCATTGGCATTTTGAGTTTTTACCGGATTATCTTCTTGGTCCAAATGCCAACAGTATCGGTGTAGGCTACGGGCAAATATGGATGCGTATTGATGCAATCTATAATCCAAATCTTGTTAAAGAAAAAGGTGTATATCTAGTTATTGGAACACTTAAAAATCTGTAAAGAAACTATTTTGATTACTTGCAAACTTTTTATTTTAAATAATCTCTTCTACACCGGTATCGAATGTCGTAATGCAGATTTTAGAGCCTTTGCCTTTGCTACCCATCCCGATGCATACAATCCGAGAAAATTCAAAACACTGACATGTAAAGATTTGATCACTATAGGACTTACTCCATCTGATGAGTATAAATGGGAAGCACAACACAAGGCGGATACATTGTGGCAAGTATATTTTGTAGGTAAAGAGTTGATAAAGACAGGAGACTATAAACCTATTGCCGGTCACTGCTTACAAGAAGGAGCAGAATCAATAGGTGATTATATAGGCCGAAAACTTGATGAAGCTACTGAAGTATTGGAAGATGGCTTTAGAAAGTTTATAAATACCGTTTCCAGAGGTGAGATTTGATGTTTTTATGGTTTAAAAGAGTTATGATAGCTATATTGTTTTTTGTTTTTATTATAAGTCTTTTGCTCTATTTTAATCAAGAAATTAGGTTGCTCTTGGCGAGCTGGAGAATAAATACAACTGGAGGATCGGATTTGAAAATTCATAAAGTACAAAATCAATGGAAGGTGTTTGATTTTAGTAATATTCCTGGGGAAACAAAGTATTTATCTTCTATTATAGATAAACATTATCCTGCATTAGAAAAATACCGTATTTGGAACATTAAAATTTTTAAAGATATTGGATTTATATTGGCAAATAATGAAGAACAGATAAGGGCTACCTTTGAAAGGAAAGGTCGCCATATAAAAGGACAAAGATATACTAATAAAGATATATATAATAGTGTTCAAGCATACATTTTTAAAAGTACTGATAATGGTAAAAGCTTTGACAAAATTGCTATTGGGAAAGGAGTCCCTAAAAATATTGACTGCATAAAAAATGAGTGTTTAACCGTAGTAGACCATAAAGATACTCATAGTAGTTCAGTATGGGTAAGTCATGATAATGGAAAAAATTGGAAAAATATACAAAACACAGCAAATAATATTGTGTTAACGCTGATAGGTATCGTAAAAAAAGGACATTATATCTTTGAGATTGAAGAGTATAATAAGGATACAGATAGTAAGCACTATCTGGTCTATAGTAATGATGGTGGAATACACTTTCATAAACTCCCAGAAATTTTTCAACAATACTATACCCGACCGATCTTTGTCACACTTTATAAAAATAGGCTCTTTTTTGTAGTAGATAATACAAGACTTGTTAGTATAGATTTGGTTTCTAATGAAGTAGGAGATATAGAACTTAATATTCCTGAAGAAAAATATATCTTTAAAATAGAGCAAAATAAAGAGTCTGAAAAAATTTATCTTACTTTATATGATTATAAAAAAGGGAGCACAGAGATTGATTTTTCAAAGAAGTTGTTTTATTACCCTTTAGAAAATAAAAAAATTCCTATCCCTTTTTATCATAAAAACCAGCATGAATATATAATGGGAGAGTATATAGGGCTATTTGCCAGGGTTAAAGGTATTTTAATGCATTCTTGGACAAAAGATGGCAAGACTTGGTATTATGAGTTACTTCCAAATTTTTTGATTGGGCCATATGCAAATGGTCTTGGAAGTGGATATGGTCAAATATGGTTAAAAACTGAAATATACAATCCCAAACTTGTTCCACAAAAAGGTTCCTATTTGTCAATAGGAAAATATGTGAATAAATAAATGTACTATTTAAATTGATGGAAGAGTGGAGACGGCAAAGTTGCGTGTCAATGAAGGAAAACTGTTCTGTATGTCTTGCTTTTTAAAGTTTATGGAGATTGAATTATGAAAAAAGAGCTATTAACCCTCTAGAAAAATCTACTTTTTAATGTACCAAACAGTACTCTACTATTTAAAACCTATGCCATAGTAGACAGTATTCGAGATGAATGGATCAGAGAGAAGATGATCCATTGAAAAAAGAGATTCATCCTAAATATTACTAAAATATTTACATCAAAGCCTGTTTCCCCATACGTGGTTTCCATGTAAATTTTGCTTTTTTATCTATGATCACTTCCAGTTTATGAAAAGAGTTTACCGTACAATAGAGAGAAAAGAACTCGTTAAGTACATTCACCAGTATAAATGCTTCTCCGAGAGTGGAGAATTTTTTTGAATTTAATACTAAACTACTTGTTACACCACGGATAGGAAGCCCTTTATAGACCATATCACTTGTTTTATAGGAGATACTCTCTAATCCATTCAAGAGAGATTCTGTTTGTTTTTTCTGCAAGAGATCATTTGCACCTATAAAATCATATGCTTCCAATACACTACGTAAAGTTTGGATATTATCCAGTGCAAGATAATTTAATGACATGTTAGAGACGATCCGCCAAAGAAAATCACCACGAATCGGAGGGATATGGCTTTTTGTGGGAATAGTAATATTTTTAAAACTCAAAGTAGAGACTGTTGACTTTGGGGTTGAACGTGATATGTCTCCAACATCAAGTGTTGAGGGCAGATCTTTATTTGTTGCCAAGATATCTAAAGATACCGTAACATCATCTTCATAAAGGTTTTTTTTGATATCTGAAGCTGAATTGAAACGTATATAGGTTTTTGTCCGGCTTTCATCTGTTGAAAGTTTTACACGGGTATAGTAATATTCGGTATTTTCCTTCGTATGTTCAAAAGACTCAAAGGGAAGATATTTATGATATTTGCTGATCCTGCTGTCCCAACCGTGTGTTTGTAGTATACTGTAAACTTCACTGTTGTGGTAACTTAAACCACCCGGTCTAACCTCATACTCTTCATGCAGTGTTTTACGTATGGGTTCAGCATCTGTTTCAAAAAGGTTAATGATAGGTGTGCAATAGAGTTGGAAATTTTCTTTGGTGATCGTCTCTGTGATCTTCAGCTTTTCAGAAAGGGTGATCTTTACCGTAAACGTATGACTTTTTTCTAAAATCTCTTTTGGAAAATGATGTAAAGTGTCAAAACCTTTTAGGTCTAGAAAGTGATATTTGTCACGATAGCAAAAATACTCTTGAAGTAATATATATCCTGGGAAAACATTTTTGACTGTAGGAAGAATATATTCATTCTCGGAAAAACCTACCGCATGAAGGGAATCTCTTTTTAATTTTTTTGCCGGACTGTTTTTGTTAAGTATGATCTCAATATTCTCAACATAATTCATAAGATACAAATAGAGATTATCGGAAAGATGTTCATGATCACCGATATAAAATCTCAAAGTATCAAAAGAGAGTTTCTCCAGGGTGATGTTGTTGAGCGATTCAAAAGAGAGTTCTATAACACTTTTTGTACCGTGTGTATAGTATTTGGCTTCTGTAATATCTAAAGGAAGTACCTGTGTCTCGTAACAGGTTCTGAATATACAGGATTCATCAGTATTCGGATGTACCGCCATGACCTCTTCCCCTTTAGGTACATACTCAATAGTACCTGTAGAAGAAGGATCATATTTTAAAATACTGTAGGAAGGGATAGGACGAAGGTAATTGGGCCATAAAAGTTGTGCTAAAGTATGAGAGACTTCAGGAAGTTCCTCATCCATATATTGGCGTAATCTTCCTGTAAGGAAAGAGAAGCCTTCGAGTAGACGTTCAACGTCAGGATCTTGCCCTTTTCTTGCTAAAAAAGAAGAGAGACCGGGATTCTTTTCCGAAAATTCAGCACCCAATATACGTAATGCCTGAAGTTCTTGTGTATAATATTCATTGATCGTCATTGTCGCACCTCTATCATACCGTCACCTGAAATAAATGCCGTATATTCTACCCTGTGTTCTTGATGGTTTGCTTGCATATATCCTGTAATAGATATATGAATCTTACTTAAATTGTTAATATTTGTTGTTGCTTTTACTGCAACATTATGTAGTCTTGGTTCATATTTTAAAATACTTGCAGTAAAACTTTCATTGATATTGGTCAAAGACTCTTCAAGACTGAGATTGATATCATTGAGTTCAGGCTTTCCGTAATCAATACATGCTTCAGAACTACCCACATTTGTCGAAAAAATATTCGACAAATTATTGGCAATGGAAATATAGAGTGCTTCCTCTTCATTTTCCTTTATATCTGTAAGTTCTCGTGTTAGTTTTTCAAACAGACTTCCTTCAAACATTCTCTGGATTCACTATTATTCTTTATCCAGCTTTCCAACTAAAGAGAGTTCAAAGTCAGCACCCATATATTTAAAGTGCGGTCTTAAACCGATCTTTACACGATACCAGCCTGGATCATTTGCCACATCAGATACTTCGATCTTCGCACCTTTGAACGGTCTTTGGCTACGGATCTCTGCAGAAGGATTTTCCTGATCGGCAACATATTGTCTGATCCATTTGTTGAGTTCTGACTCAAGGTCACCTCTTTCTCTCCATGAACCGATATATTCTCTTTGTATTACTTTAATATAGTGTGCCATTCTTGTTGCTGAAAAGAGATATGGCAACTGTGTACCGAGCTTATAGTTGAGTTCAGCTTCCTGCCCTTCCGGTGTATTTGGGAATTTTTTAGGAACTTGTACAGAGTTTGCAGCAAAAAAAGCGGCATTGTCGCTTCCTTTTCTCATAGTAAGAGGGATAAATCCGAGCTCAGAAAGTTCAAACTCTTTTCTATCGGATATAAGTACTTCTGTAGGGATTTTCATCTCTATATCCCCCATACTCTCAAAAGTGTGTACCGGAAGATTTTTCACAGCACCCCCGCCTTTTGGTCCTATAATGTTCGTACACCATCTATGTTTTGCAAAGCTCTCAACCAGTCTCGTACCGAATGCATAACAGGTATTCCCCCATAAATAGCTTTCATGTTTACCATCAATGCTCTCTTGATAGTTAAACTTTTTAATAGGATTGTCTTCAGGATCATAGGGAGGACGTAATAAAAAGCGAGGAAGTGTCAATCCAAGGTATTTTGAATCTTCGTTTTCTCTTAGTCCTCTCCATCCTGCAAATTGAGGTCCGGTATGAAGATCTTCCATATCTTTGAGATTAGGTAGGTCTTCAAAAGATTCCAAAGCAAAGAATTTTGGACCGGCTGAAGCAATAAACGGAGCATGTGCCATTGCAGAGATAGCAGCAGCTTTATGAAGGAATTTGATATCGGCATTTCCCGGAGAAAACTCATAATCTGCAAGAACCGTACCAACTGTTTTACCACCGAATTGTCCATACCCTGAAGTATATACATGCTTATACAAGCCTGTTTGTGTTGTGTCCGGATTATCATCAAAATCCTCCATAAGCTGTTCTTTGGAAACATTTAGGATCTCAATATTAATGTTTTGGTTAAAATCAGTCTGACTGACTAATGTATGAAGCCCTCTCCATCTTGCTTCCAAATGTTGGAATTTCTCATTATGAAGGATCTCATCCATCTGGGCACTCATTTTTTTATCTATCTCTGCGATCATACTGTTGACTATGTCTTTATTGATCGTCTCTTTATTCCCGGACTTAAGAAGCTGCTTTACTAAAGCACCTACCCCGGTCTTGACCGCTTCATAGCCTTCATCATTCTGTGTCAGTTTTGTTTGTGCAATAATATTATCTAACAGACCGCCTTCTGTTACAGAAGTACTCTGTTGTGTTTGTGCTGCATTACTCATATATTTTCTTCTCCCTATACTTCATCTTCTGAATTTATACCCAGTTCAGCAAGTAATTTTGCTGCTTCTTCCGGATTTTCGATTGCACCTGCGATTGCTTTTCTAAATGCAGGAATATTCCCCAAAGGTCCTTTTAATGACATCAGGGACTCTCTTAACTCTTGAAGTTTTTTAAGCTCATCTACCTGTTCTACAATATTCTCCGGAGAAAAATCTTTCATACTGGTAAAATTGATATTTGCTTCCAATGTTGCATCTTCTTCGTCTGTAAGTTTATTGTCTACAGATATATTTAAAGATATGTTTTGTTTCTGTAAAACATCATTAAAGTTGGATTTATTAACATTAATAGGTTTTTTATCTTCTACGGTTGTAAACTCTTCATCCGGATTAAAATCACCTAGGACCATTACCTTATAGGGAATTTCTATCTCTTCACTTGCCCCACCCGTAGCAGGTTTATAAGTAACATTGATTCTCTCTTTTGGTGACTCTGATTGTTGATTACTCATTCTTCTTCCTTTAAATTATAAGTTTATCACTTTTTGAATGTCAAGTATACTTAATTTTTTATAAATTCTTTCTTTCCCTTCCGGACCTAATTCCTGGGTCATGATAGGCTTTAATAATGTTTCATATGTTGTAACGGCAAGATCAGGTTGCCATTTGTCTATCTGGTATGCTTCTACCAATCGTTCAAGTTCAAGCAATAATGAGAGTGCCAGGTGTTTATCTCCTATCTCCAAAGCAAAATCCACAAAAAGAAGTCTCCACCTGAATCGTTCTTCATCCCCAGAGGCACGTTGATAATATGCTTCTAAAAGTTCCAAAGCATTTTGGGTACTTTGCTCTTTTTTAACCGTTAAAATTTCCTGGTAGGCACGCTGATATTCTGCACTTCCACTACCCTCCCCACATAAAGTAAGCAGTTTGGTATTTGCCCAGGCAAGCATCTTGTCAGCAACTAAAGGTCTTCCATTGATCTGTAATTCCATCAAATCTTCTTTACGATGTAAAAAATGGAGCAATAGGTCTTCCAATTTTTCAGCATCATCTGCACGATCAAGTTTGTAAAGTACTTTGGTTGCAATATAATAGCCTTCTAGCCAAGTAGGCCTTGATAATAATTGCTCTTCAAGTGCATGAAGCTGTTCGACTGAGACATTACCGAATTCTTCCATTTGTCTTACAGCATAACAGATATCATCACTTGGGATAAAGTCATCTTGCATGATACTGCTGTCTGACAGTGCCTCCTCCAAAAGTATCTCTCCTAATGAAAATAACATTTTAAAAGCAAGATAGTCTGCAGGAGATTTCTCAAAAAGTACTTTAACATTTTCAAGCAACGGGTCAATGGTAGCATCAATATCATCATGTGTTAAGGATGTATACTCCTCCAGTCCTGTTGTCCCACTAGTACTATTTCCTCTAGATGAAGGAACAAATTTTGCAAGAATATCTTCTTCTTCCGACCGTCTAAGTTGATCTGCTTCTGCCCTGAGTGCTTCTTCCTCTCTTCTGCGTGCATCTTCTTCAGCTTGAAGCTCTGCCATCCGTTTAGCTTCTTCTTCCCTCTGTTTTACCGTTGAAAGAAGGTGATCGCTTTGTTGTTTTACATCTTTAAGAAGTTTATAGTCTGTTTCCACACATAAAGGTATCACTCTTTCAAAAAAAGACATGATCGTAGAGAGTCTTTCAAGTTCTGATTCTGAAAATTGATCCAGTATTTTTAAAAAAGGTTCTTCAAAGACCTTTTCAACCCATTCGAGTATTTTAATTTTACGTCTACCTACAGTAGGATAAAGATCTTTACTGTATATTTCTATAAATTTTGCATAGGTTTCTAATGTATTGAAAAAGCCGCTCCAACCGTTCATCCTCCATTGTGCATAGAGCCAATAGGAAGCTATTTTAAGATCTTTTGCATGATCTTTGAGTATTTTTTCACATCGAAAGACAACAAAGTCCCATTCTGTTTCACTTTCACTAGTAGCATTAAAGCTTTTTTCTATTTCAACTTCAACTTCTAAATATTCATCATCATATTTAAAGTCCTCACCACAAGGCTGTTCTTGACTGATCGGTTCTAAAATCGACATTATTCTTCCTTTAATTAGAGATATATTTTAGTACAATTATTCTTAGGTGATAGTATTTTTATCTTAAAAAAATATTTTATGCTCTTTCCTGAAATGATCCTATGAAAAACAAAAAATCAATAAAATAAAACAAGTTGGTCTATAAAAATTTGATAAGCATGGGCATTTCTATCTTGAT
>Ga0256828_1000927_pt1 | contig 19004 bp, 16 predicted proteins | sample CV88metaG_FD_185993 | JGI IMG/M metagenome (GOLD analysis project Ga0256828, IMG submission 185993) | Hydrothermal vent microbial communities from East Pacific Rise, Pacific Ocean - CV88 | ecosystem: Environmental > Aquatic > Marine > Hydrothermal vents | place: Pacific Ocean: East Pacific Rise...
ATCTCAAAGACTATTACAAGCTATGCAAAATCCTATGATGCAAATTGACGGAGTAACACAAAAAAGTATATTAGCAAGTAGTAATGAGATGAACCCTATGTTATATAATCTAATCAACTCAACCCCAACTGGACATTTTACTAAACCAATTAATACTGGTAGAGGATTTGTAGCCTATTATATCAAATCAAAATCTGCTCAAAGTGGAGGATTTGAAACTATAAAAAATCAAGTTGCAATGGCATGGATGCAAGAAGAGAGAGTAAAAGCTACTCAAAACTTTTTAAATAAACTAAAAAATAGTGCTGATATTAGAGTTATTAGATTATGATTTATAATCAATAACTCTTTTTTCTAATCTTTTGATAGTAAAACTTTTTACAATTCCTGTAGCAGTCAAATAGGCTCTTCGTGGCACACCTAAAGGCATATTAGCAGGTATTCCCATATTTGTTTTGGTTTCAAATAGTGCTGTTTTTGGAAAACTTGGTTCAGTACATCCAAAACATGGTGTTCCAACTATAGTTTTTGAGCTAATATCATTCCATAATATTTTATTACAGCTACCTTTTGTATATGGTGCTTGACACCCATTTTCATAAAATAGACAGCCCTCTTTTAAACCCCAACCTTTTGTATCTATTTTCCACTCAAAATACTCATTTCTACTACATCCTGTATGAACTGTTGTTCCATATAACTCTTGAGGTCTATGAAACTCATCTATAGGAATTTTTCTATTTTTAACCAACATAAGAAGTATATAACCTAACCATTTTGGATGTATAGGACATCCTGGTAGAGATATTAATTTATCTTTATAAATATCATACCGTTTTGTATGATTTTCTATATCAAAAGCAAAACCTGATATATTTTGAGTATCATACTCCTTAAAAACACCTCCAAAAGTAGAGCATGTTCCTGCTGTAATAATATATTTTGCAAGTTTGGAATAGTATTCAGCCACTTCTAAAATATTAACACCATTTTTAAATAAATTTTTATTAAATGCTCCTTCCAAAATCAATATATCACAATCTACTTTTAGATTTAATACCTCTTCCAAGCCATAATTTGTATCAATCAAAGGGTGATAAATTAAATCAAAATACTCAAGAGTAGAAAATAAATTAGGATAATTAAAAAATGAATGAGAATTACCATTACAAGATATAGATTGAAACCAAAGAAGCTTGGGTTTACTCACTATTGCACCTTGAGTGCATTATATATATTACATGAAATATCATCTATATAAGACTCTATATCTTTTGGCAAAACACCCTCCCCTTTTAGAAAAACCATTCCACCTAAATATCCCATAAAAAGACCAAATGCAGAAAAAAAATCCTGATTTCTAAGTTCACCAACAGCTACACCATCATCAAAGAAAATCATTATCTCTGTAATAAATCCAGATACACAAACCATTCCTTCACATCCATCACTAAATACCTCTCTATGAGATAAATAAACTCTTAAAAAATACTCTATCATTTCAGGTCTCTCTTGTGACATACGAAAATATAACTCTACTATTTTTGTTATCTTATCTTTTGTAGGGATTTGTAATTGATTTACCTCTCTTATTTTATCCCCTAAAACTTCTGATGTATATTTTATAATCTCTTTTGCCAAAATATCTTTTGAAGAGAAGTAATTATATAGATTTCCTACACTCATTTTTAATTTTTTTGCAATATCAGGTATAGTTGTTTTATAAAATCCTTGTGTAGCGAAAAGATGCAATGCTGCATCTATAATTGACTCTCGTTTTAATGCTTTTTTATCGGCTATTTTCAAGATTATCCTTTATTAAAAAAACTTATGTATTTTAACATATAAACTGTATTTTTAAGTAAATTAATTTTTAAATTTGATTAAATTTAGCTTTTGAGATATACTTTTCCCATGAAAACTTTACTTATATACCCTACATCCAGAGCTATTAGAGTCAAACAAGAGAGATTAAAAGAGCAAAATGGACTTTTGCCAACACTTATGAGAATAGATGAATTTGAACAGAGAGTTATATTAATACCTCAACAAACTATGGTTCATCCTATACAAAGAGTAATGTTACTCCAAGAAGCATCCAAGTTTGATTTATTTGATAAATTAAAAATAAATCGTGAACTAATTAAATTTTATACAAAAAGTGACTCTATTTTAAAATTTTTTGAAGAGCTAAGTCAAGAAAGAGTGAGTTTTGAAAAATTAATAGAAGCTGATGCTTATGTTGAATTTGAAGAGCATATAGAGATACTCCAAGAGCTATTTAAAAAATATTATAATATATTAAAATCAAAAAATCTTACAGATAGAGCCTTTATACCACAAAATTATCAACTAAATAGTGAGTTTATAAATACTTATAATAGATTTGAGCTATTTTTAGAGGGTTATATGAGTTATTTTGAGCTATCTATAATAGAACAGATAGCCCAAACAAAAGAGTTTATTATACATATGCAAACTAGTAAATTTAATCAAAAGATACAAGATAGATTTATAAATATGGGTATAGAAAAGCTTGATAATAATAGTTTTGTATCTTTTGATTTACATACAAAAAAAATTATAAATTCAAAAAAAAATAATTTAAAAATAGATGCAAAAGTATTTAGTGTAGAAGAGAGATTATCTCAAATACCTATATTAATAGAATCTATTCAACAGATGGTAAATAGTGGAATTAAACCAGAAGATATAGTAGTAATACTACCTGATGAAAAATTTAAAAACAGTATCAAACTATATGATACTCTAAACAATTTCAACTTCTCTATGGGATTTGATTATAATAAAACAAAAACATATAAAAAATTAGATGCTATATATCAATACTGGCAAAGTTTTTCAGAAAAATCTAAAGAATTATTAAAATATTATAGTATAGACAAAGAGGAGTTAAATAAAATATCTCCCAATAAAAAAGTAACTATTAATGATTTTTTTAAGTCAATAGAGTTTATAGATTTAAATCTCGATTTAGATATAGTAAATCAGAGTTATATATCCTTTATAAGACTATTTAAAACATATCATCTATCTATAAAAAATTGGTTATTTTTATGGTTAAAAGAGTTAAATAATCTATCAATAGATGATATAAGAGGGGGAAAAGTAACTGTATTGGGTGCTTTGGAGACTAGAGGTGTATCGTTTCGAGGTGTAGTAGTTGTTGATTTTAATGATGGAATAGTTCCAGCAATTCCTGCAAAAGATAATTTTTTGAACTCATCAATAAGAAAATTTGCTAATTTACCAACAAAAAATGATAGAGAAGCACTACAAAAGCAGATATATAAAAGAGTATTAGAAGAGTCCGATAGTGCTGTAATTATATACTCTTTGAGTAATAATAAATCTCCCACTTCATATCTATATGAGTTGGGATTAAATCAAGCAAAACCCAAAGAGCCAAATTTAAAACTATTATACTCTAAACCAACTCAAATAATTAAACCATATAATCCTATTATAGAGAATTTTGATGCTACAAAAATTAATTGGTCAGCATCAAAACTAAAAACTTTTTTATCTTGTAAGAGAAAATACTACTACAAATATGAGAAAAAATTAAAACCAAAAAATAATAATGAGATTAATGAAGGTGAATTTCTACATAAACTATTAGAACATCTATTTCAAAAAAACAGCTCTTTTGAAAATTTTGAAGATATGAAAATAGCCATAGATAAACTATTAGATAAGCTTTTAGAGACCACTTCATCAAAAATTGCATATAATAAACTATTATGGAAAACAAAATTACAAAAATTTATAAAACAACAGATAAAACATTTTAAAATAGGATGGAGAGTAGTAGAGAGAGAAAAACATATAACAGGAGATATAAATGGAATTAAATTCCAAGGAGTAATAGACCGTATAGACCAAGATACTACTCATACACTAATATTAGATTACAAAAGTGGTTCAATTAGCCAAGCAAATCGTACAAAAAACCTTGAAAAACTTACAGATTTTCAAATGAGTATATATAACGAACTACTAAAAAATCAATATCAAAATATAGAATTGGCTTTTATAGAGCTATTTAAAGGAGATATAACACCTATTACAGAACTTGAAGAAAAAACCAAACTATTATATGAACATATAGACTATTTAAAAAGTCTCAATAGAGTTATATGTGAAAAGTGTGAAAATGTTACTCTATGTCAATATTGTGATTATACTCTTTTATGTGAAAGAGGTGAATATCTATAATTTCAATCAAACTCAGATTTATAAATTCTCTCCAGCTTTTATGCCACTAATCCATGCAAAATGTAGATTAAAACCACCTCTATCTCCATCTATATCCAAAACTTCACCTATTAGATATAAACTCTTTTTAATTTTCGATTCCATAGTTTTTGGATTTATTTCAGAAGTATCAACTCCTCCTACTGCTACCTCTGCCCCTTTAAAACCTCTATGACCATCTACAGTAAATTCAAAAGATTTTATTCTTTTTGCTATTTTTTGAACTCTACTTATATCTTGTAATAAAACCGATATAGTTTTATCTCTAAAATCAAATGGTTCTAATATATGAGAAACAAGCTTTTTGTTTATAAATCCTTGTAACCATATTTTTATAGGTCTATTACTCTTTTTTAAACTCTTTTTTAACATAGAAAAAAGCTGTTCATAACTCATTTTTGGCATTAAATCTAAAATCAAAAGAACCTCTTTTTTGTCTTTTAACTCTTGTACTACAAAACGACTAATATCCAAAATAGCTAATCCTGATATACCATAATTAGTAAATAGTATATCTCCCAATTTTGTTATATTTTTAAACTTTACCCTACTCTCTATTTTTACACCTGAGATATATTTTAATCTACTCATAGATGATGTAAGTTGAACCAAAGATGGAGAGGCTGGAATAATACTATGTCCTAATTTTTGAGAAAATATTATCCCATCTATTACACCTCCTAATTGTGGTGCAGATTGATGTCCTGTGGCTATTACTAACTTTTTACTCGTTATTTCTAAATTTTGATTATAAAAAACAGTATAAAAATTAGATTTATATACTATTTTTTGAACTAAACTATCACATAATATCTTTACACCTAACTCTTGTGCTTCATAATTTAATAACTCTACTACAGTAGATGCTTGTAAAGACATAGGAAAAACTTTTCCCTCTTTTGCTTCAATAAGCTCAATACCTACTGTTCTAAAAAACTGTTTAATATCTTGATAAGTAAAACCATCTAAAACTTCTCTAATAAACTTTAAATTTTGAGAGTGAAATCTTTCAGAAATAGGGCGTTGATTTGTTATATTACATTTACCATTGCCTGTAGCTAATAATTTTTTTCCTACTTTACTATTTTTCTCTAAGATTAAAACTTTTTTACCTCTTCTAGCACTACTAATAGCACAAACTAAACCACTTGCTCCTGCACCTATAATTATCACATCATACATATTTGGATTATAACATATATAATATATTAGTTTTAGATATAATTACATAAAAAATTTGGAGAACATTATGTGCGTTGAGAAATTACAAAAAATTCTTTTAGCTATGATATTAGGTATTGTAATGATGTTAGCTGCCTCTGGGTCAATCAAAACAGCATTTTTATTACAAGTAGGAGTTATAATTATACTAATTTCTTCTGGATTAACTGGTTTTTGTTATATTACTAAAGTATTGAGTAGTGCTTTTCCACGATGTAGTGAGGATAAAAAATAATGGCAAATATTTCATATAAAGATGCTGGTGTTGATATTGATGCAGGTAATGAGTTTGTAGAAGATATAAAAGCTGATGTAAAATCAACTTTTGATAATAATGTAATAGGTGGTATTGGCTCTTTTGCTGGTGCATATGCTCTACCATCTGGATATAAAGAGCCTGTATTATTATCAGCTACAGATGGAGTTGGAACAAAATTAAAACTAGCTATAGATAGTAATAGATTTGATACTGTTGGTATAGACTTAGTCGCAATGTGTGTAAATGACCTTATATGTAACTTTGGTACACCTATGTTCTTTTTGGACTATTATGCTACTGGTCATTTAGTTCCATCTCATGCAAAAGCTGTTGTCTCGGGTATAGCAAAAGGGTGTAGAGAAGCAGAATGTGCATTAATAGGTGGAGAGACTGCTGAAATGCCTGGAATGTATAATAATGATGATTTTGATTTAGCAGGATTTGCAGTAGGTATTGCAGAAAAATCTCAAATGGATACTGTATCAAATGTAAAAGCAGGACAAGTAATTATAGCTCTACCTAGTTCAGGTATTCACTCAAATGGATATTCATTGGTTAGAAAACTATTTTTTGACAAATTAAATATGAAACTAGATGATGAGTTTGAGGGTAAACCATTGATTGATACTCTATTAACACCTACAAAAATATATGTCAAAGAGTTTAAAGCAAACAGAGATAAAATCAAAGCTTTAGCCCATATTACAGGTGGTGGTATTGTAGAAAATTTACCTAGAGTCTTACCAGAGGGAATAAAAGCTAGAATTCAAAAAGATAAAATAAAAATCCTACCTATATTTGAATTTATGAGTAAATATATAGACCAAGAGGAGATGTTTAGGACATTTAATATGGGTGTAGGTATGATAGTTATTGCAGATAAAAAAGATGCTGAGGCTATCTGTACTAATAGCCATGGATATATTATTGGTGAGATACTCAATGGTACAAAAAGTGTAGAGTTAATCTAATTTTTTGATGAAAGTTTTAAAAATAAATTATTATTTTGATATAATGGAATATGAACCTAAGCTTAACTTAGGTTATAAATAAATTGGGATATAGAAATATGAAACTAACACTTCGCCAGATGGAAATATTTTTGAATGTTGCAAGAGAAGGTCACTTAACCAATGTAGCAAAAGGTATGGGACTTAGCCAATCAGCAATATCAATGTCAATTAAAGAGCTTGAGAATATATTAGGCAATCCTCTTTTTGATAGAATAAACAAAAAACTAATACTCAATGAAATGGGTCGCTCTTTTGAAAAAGAGATTGCTCCAATTATAAAAAAACTAAATGATATTGAGTATGAGTTCAAAAATACTATCAATAAAGGTATGGTTAGAGTAGGAGCTAGTACAACTATTGTTGATTATCTTATGCCTCCTATTATATGTAGCTATATGAACAACTATCCAGATGTCAAAATAGGACTCAAAGAGGGGAATACACAACAGATTGTCCAATTAATTAAAAATGGAGAGATAGATGTTGGATTTATTGAAGGAATTGTAAATGACCCTGAAATAATAAAAGAGATAATAGGTGTAGATGAGCTTGTAGTAGTCACAACTGATACTACTTTAAATAGAGAATTATCTATAGATGAGTTACAAGATAGAAAATGGGTTCTAAGAGAAAAAGGTTCAGGAACTAGAGATGTATTTTTGGACTATATAAAAGATAAAGTAGAACATATAAATATATTTTTAGAGTTAGGACATACAGAATCAATAAAATCTCTTTTAATGAACCATAGATGCTTAACATGTATCTCCAAAATTGCTGTGCAAAAAGATATTATAAATAATAGACTTATTCGTGTTCCATTAAAAAACTTTGAATGTAAAAGAAACTTTTTTATGATTTATCATAAAGATAAATACAAGAGTGAACTATTTGAAAAGTTTATTTATTTTACTAAAAACATGATTAATCAGATGATAGAAGAGACATACGAATAGCTTTTTGATACTCATTAGGATAATTTAAATTTATAAAAACATCTTTTTGTCTATATAACACATATTGAGTATCTACTTTTTTAAATAAATCTTGTAATCTATGGTTATTCTGTTCCAAAAACAGTTTAGCTATAGAAACTACACCTCTTCTATAAATCCCACACAAAGGCTCTACTCCATTATATGATTTTGCTATAACAATATCTTTGGTAGGCAATGCTTCATTATATAATTTATCAATAATATCTCTATTTACAAAAGGGGTATCAACACTTAAGATAAAAACTTCATCAATATCAAGAGTATCAAAAATAGAAATAATTCCAACAAGAGGTGAAGAGGCATTATAACAATCTTTGATAATATTTACCTCAAAATCAAATTTATTCGATTTTGCAGAAATATAAACACTATCAAAAAGTTTAGAGACTCTTTTATATTGATATTCAGCCAAACTATTATATCCACCAAATGGTAATAGTGCCTTATCTTCTCCCATTCGTGAACTTTTACCTCCTGCAAAAATAACTGCTATTTTTTTTTTCATAATACTACTCTATAAATTACCAGCTACCCACTCTATAACAATATTAGCCAATTTGCGTCCATATCTTGCAGAATATCTATCATTGACTAAAACTATTACTATATATCTCTTTCCAGATATTCCCTCAACATATCCTGCTATATTAGCTACTCCTTTTATAGTACCTGTTTTCATCCATGCTCTACCATATACAATACTATGTCTAAATCTTCTTTTAATAGTTCCATCAATACCTGCGATAGATAGAGTATTCATCCATCTTTCTCCATAGTGTTTTACTGCATGTTCTAATAAATTTGCTAAAGTTTGAGCAGTAACTGTAGATACTCTTGATAAACCAGAACCATTAGAGATATAAGTTGAATTGGGTTCTAATATATTATAACGATTTAAAATTCTCTCAATAGCCTTTCTACCTTTCATTGTATTAATAGGAGGAGAAAACAATTTAGAACCTAAAGTTAACATCAACTGTCTAGCCATTAAATTATTACTCTTTTTTGCAATAATAGATGTAATCTCTTCTAAATTAACAGAGTAATGAGAAAATATATATTTAGCTTTTAATGGAGTCTTATGAAGTTTCATTCTACCTTGAAAAGATATACCCTGCTGTTTCATCTTGGCTTTTAATGCGTAATAAAAAGATTTATAAGGCTGAGTAATTACCTTACATATTTTTCTATCTCCACACCGTTTTGCAAGTCGTCCAGAAAATGTAATAATAGATTGGTTCCCTCTCTCTTTGATACTAACTTTTGGCCAAGAGCGACCTCTTCTACAACTTCCATTAACTGGTCTAATTTTATTTACAACTTTATAACTCCAATCAGGGATATCTCTTTTGATTTTAATAGCCCTACCAGATGAAGTTACACACAATGTACTTTTTCTCTCATTAAACATTAAAGCATCAGGCATAGCATTATATGGACTATATATATTTCTATCAAATCTTGAGCTATTTCTATTTGGGACTTCAAAAAGAGTTCTATCTATAACAATATTACCCAATATTTTACGAATTCCCAATTTTTTTAAATTTCTAACAATCTCATCTAAATCTTTTGTCTTTAGAGTTGGGTCTCCTGATGCTTTAACTATTAAATCACCCCTTAGAGTTCCTTTGCGAATATAGCCCGTATAATAAAACTTGGTCTCCCACCTATAATCATACCCCAATCCAAGTACACCAGAATAGATTGTCAAAAGTTTAATAACAGATGCAGGTGTCCTCTTTTTATGAACATTCCAAGAGGCTATTGGCTCATTTTGTCCACTTATCTCTTGAATATAAATACTATAGGAGTTAGGACTTAAGGGGACAGAGTGTATTTTATTATCCAATTCAAATGGAATATACCCTCCACCCCAAATAGCAATATTAAAAAATAGAACAAATGCTACTAAATATCTCAAAATCTAATCCACAAACTCTACTTAGCTTTTTTCTTGTCTCTAGCTGCTCTTCTTCTAACAACTGGGTCGAGAGATTTTTTTCTAATCCTAATACTTTTAGGTGTTATTTCAATTAACTCATCATCTTCTATCCACTCCATTGCTCCCTCAAGAGTAATAGTTCGTGGTGTCACCAATTTGATAGCCTCATCAGCACCACTTGTTCTCATATTGGTTAACTGTTTTCCTTTTAATGGATTTACATCCAAATCACCTGGTCTTGATGACTCTCCAATAACCATACCACTATAAACTTTATCTTGAGGTTTAATAAACATAACTCCTCTAGCTTGTAAATTAAAAATAGAAAATGCAACAGCCTCTCCATTATCCATAGATACCAAAGCACCTTGTGTTCTACTTTCAACATGTCCACTATATGGTCTATATTCTAAATATGAGTGGTTCATAACACCCTCACCTTTTGTATCGGTAAGAAACTCACTTCTAAATCCAATAAGCCCTCTTGCTGGAATTTCAAATTCTAATCTTACAGTTCCATCTGGCATTGGAGTCAAAGATGTCATTTCAGCTTTTCTTTTTCCAAGTTTTTCAATAGCTACACCTTGAAATTCTTCAGGAACATCAACAACTAAATGCTCAAAAGGTTCCATCTTGACACCATTTTCCTCTTTTACAACAACCTCTGGTCTAGCTAATAAAAACTCAAACCCCTCTCTTCTCATATTTTCTGCTAATATTCCAATTTGAAGTTCACCTCTACCAGATACTTTAAAAGAGGCATCCCCCAATGGTTCCATACGCATAGCGATATTTGTCTCCATCTCTTTTTCGAGTCTTGCTCTAATTTTATTACTTGTTACATGTTTTCCCTCTGTTCCTGCTAAAGGTCCATCATTAACAGACATAATAACAGATAGAGTAGGTTCCTCCACATGCATAGGGTCAAGTGGTACAGGGTTATTCACATCACAAATAGAATCGCCAACATCTATATCATTAAATCCAGCAATAGCTACAATATCTCCAGCTTCTGCTTCTTGTATATCAATTCTATCTAAACCTTTAAATCCTATTAGTTTTGAAACTCTTGATTTTATCTTTTCACCAGATGCTTTAACAAGTACAAACTCATCACCTTTTCTTACTCTACCATTAAAAATTCTAGCAATTCCTATTCTACCAACAAAATTATCACTATCAAGAGTAAAAACTTGAGCTTGGGTATCACTATCTGCACTACCTTGTGGATATGGTACTTTTTCTATAATGGCCTCAAAAAGAGGTGTCATATCTCTGTTTTCATCCTCCATCTCCCATTTAGCATAACCATCTCTCGCCGCAGCATAAAGAACAGGAAACTCCAACTGCTCTTCATTTGCATCAAGTGCTACTAATAAATCAAAAACTTCATCCATAACCCTATCAGGGTCAGCACCATCTTTATCTATTTTGTTTATAACAACAACAGGAATAAGATTTAGCTCTATTGCTTTTTTTAATACAAATTTAGTTTGAGGCATAACCCCTTCTTGTGCATCTACAAGCAAAAGAACACCATCAACCATTTTTAAAACTCTCTCAACCTCTCCACCAAAATCAGCGTGACCAGGAGTGTCTATAATATTAATCTTATGGTCGCCATAAGTAATAGCTGTATTTTTAGATAAAATAGTAATACCTCGCTCTTTTTCTATAGCATCACTATCCATAGCTCTCTCTTCAATTTGCTGATGAGCAGCAAATGTTCCACTTTGTTGAAGTAATTCATCAACTAAAGTTGTCTTACCGTGGTCAACATGGGCAATTACGGCAATATTTTTGATTTTTTGCATTAAACAATTTCCTAATTAAATAAATTATGGAAATTATATCAAAAAGAGTTTAGTATAAAATTTTAGTTATAATGTTAATAACCTTAGTTCAACGGAATATTTCGCTGAATTTAAGTCGAATATTTAGATAATTGGAGAATGTAATGGAGATTACACTTATGCACCATACACCACTAGAAGTTTGTGCTTATGCAATAAGAACCTGTTGGCAAAGTTTCGATAAAAGTGACAATGGTGGAGAAAAAGATAAGGCTCTAATAGATAGAGTTGGAAATAAATATAAACACTCATCAACCTTAGAACATTTAGTCTATACATTTTATATAAAGGGAGTATCTCGTGCTTTACTCCAAGAACTAAGCCGTCATAGAATAGCATCTCTAAGTGTTAAAAGTACAAGATATACTCTAAAAGAGTTAAAAGATAAAGAGCCATTCAAAGAAGACGATTTTGAAAAAGCAGAAGAGTTTATTGTTCTAACAGGTAATAACATAGTCGATAACGCATCTATACAAGCTCTAAATAATCTCCAAGCTATATTAAAAAAAGGAATTGCAAATGATATTGCAAAATTTTGTCTTCCAGAAAGTTACAAAACGGAGCTAACTTGGACAATAAATGCTAGAAGTTTACAAAATTTTCTTAATTTAAGGAGTAATAAAAGTGCATTATGGGAAATTAGAACTTTGGCTAATAATTTATACAAAGCACTTCCTAAAGAGCATCAATATATTTTTACAGAGCATATTTATAAATAAAATATAACAATTTTAAACAACTATATAGCTTTTACAATATTAATAATCATATTTTAGATTATTTATTATATTTTTATAAATAAAATATGTTATACTTATGTAAATTTTAAATATATTAAGGAGATTAAGTTATGAAATTGAAAAGTTCAATTATAGCAATTGCTGCACTTAGCAGTATGAGTTTTGCAGGTGGAGATATTGGTGGTGTAACTACTTTTGAAACAGGAGATGTAGCAGCTGCTGAGGTAGAAGCTGTTGAGCCACAACCAGAGCCACCAAAACCACAGCCAAAACCAGAGCCTAAAAAAGAGGAGCCAAAACCTGTTGTAGAAAAAGCAACTGCTGGACCACTATATGTTGGTGGTGCATTATCAGCAATGGGAACAAGAATTGATGATAGAGTAAATCTATTTGGTGAAGAAAAATTCCAAGATAGACAATTTGGTTTAACTGGTGTTGTTGGTTATGATTTTATGGATTATCTAGGAGCTGAACTTAGAGCTGCTATGGGTGTAGCAAGTGATAATAATGATAAAATGAAACAAATTGGAGTTTATTTAAAACCACAATATCCAATAGCTGATACTGGGGTTGATATTTATGGTCTCCTTGGTTATGGCTGGTCTAATATGTCAGATTCTGGTAAAATGACTGGTGTAAATAGTGGTTTCTCTTATGGTGCTGGTCTTGATTATGGTGTAACTGAAAATATCTCTGTATTTACAGATGTAGTTAACTACCTTAAAGATGATGATACTAACTCTCAATGGGGAGCTAACCTTGGTATAAAATATAATTTCTAATTCATATTTATATATATTGCATTAAGTAAAATAAAACTTAATGCAATCCTCTAACTTTCATTTAAAATATTTCTAAGAATTTACTTTATCGAGTTTTTAAATATATTTTAAAAACTAAAAATGGGGAATTGCCTTGAGAATTATAATTATATTCACACTACTAATAAACTTCATCTACTCAACAGAATTAGAAAAAGAACTTTTTTCACATCTAGAAAATGAATCAAAGCCTGTAAAAGAAATATATCATATGAATGCCAATCGTCCATTATGGATAGGACATGCTAAAAATTTATATACATTAACAGATGCTCTACAAAATCCATATTTTAATTATAAAGATAAAAGATTTGAACAAGATACTATTGAACAGTATAGCTATCTATTACATGATGGTATGGATTTGAACCAAAATAGTAAACAGTTGGCTAAACTTGATATTGCATTAACAAAAAGCTATATAGAACTTGCAAATTTTATTGTCAAAAGTGATATAGATTGGGATATGGTATCTCAAAAATTGGTAGAGTTAAAAGAGACAAAAGATATAAAAGCAAATTGGGAAATGGTTAGAAAAAAATCACCATCTATTAAAAAACTTTTTGATGCTCTTATACATGAAAATATAAATAACTTTTTAAAATCTATTACACCACAACAGCAGAGACATTTAGAGTTAATTAATGCTCTTAATATATATAGACAAAAAGCTATGTTAAATATACCTAGAATTCCTTATACTAAAAATTTTAGAGGTTTAAAATATGGTGATATTGATGATAAAATAGTTGCAATCAAAAAAAGATTAGTTATATCTGGTGATTATCCAAAAGAAGATAACTATAATAATCTATTTAATGATAAACTAAAATATGCAATATATAACTATAAAAGAAGATTTAATCTAGAACAAAATGGTCTTATAGACAAAGTTACTATATACTATATGAATAAACCTATGAGCCTATTAGTACAGAGTATTATTACTAATCTCGATAAATTAAAAGTATTTCCAAATAAGTTTCCAAAAGAGTATATTTTAGTCAATATTCCTGATTTTAGTATGGATTATTATAAAAATGGTAAATCAATTTTACATATGAGTGCAGTTATAGGAAGACCTCAAAGACCTACTCCTATATTCTCTAGTTATATGACTTATCTCGAACTAAATCCAAATTGGAATATTCCTGAAAATTTAGTTAGAAAAGATTTAATCCCAACGCTTATGGAACAACCTGACTATATGCAAGTACATAATATCCATGTATTTAAAGGTTGGGGTAAAAACACTGAAATAAAAGACTTTGATATAAAAAAACTATTTCCATATCAAGACGAATCTAAAGGACATATACCTTATAGATTTGTTCAATTTCCAGGGGATGATAATGCACTAGGTAGAATTAAATTTATGTTCCCTAATAAATACTCTGTATATCTTCATGATACAGATAATAAGTCTCTATTTGAAAGAAGATACCGTGTATATAGCTCTGGTTGTATGCGTATATCTAAACCATTTGAACTGTTAGAGGTACTAAAATCTCGTCTTAGAAAAAAAGATTTAAAACTTATAGACAAATATAGAAATAGTTTAGAAAATAAGATATTTAAATTTACTAAAAAACTATTAGTACAAACAGCATATTTCACAGTATTTCAAAGAGATGGAATGGTTTTCTTTAGAAAAGATATATATGGCTACGATAAGTTTATAGAAGAGTCTATAATACCAGAAATACAAAATAATACAACAATATACTAACCAAAACAGAGCTACCCCTAATTAGGGGTGCATATATACATCAAAAAATCAAAACTATTCACATAATCACATTATCTACTTTTTTTCTCTACTTTTAATCTCTGAGCATGAGTAATAGCTATAGCCATGGCATCTGTAATATCAAAAGGTTTTATATCCTTTTTTAAGTTTAATAAACGCTTAACCATAAAAGCTACTTGCTCTTTTGAGGCTTTTCCATTTCCTGTAATAGACTTTTTAACTTGCAATGGAGTATATTCTTGGTAGTCACCAATAGATAACAGTATTTTAAGCGTTAAAGCACCACGAAATTGTGCTAATTTCAATACTGTCTTGGGATTATATGCAAAAAATATATCTTCTATTGCTACTTCATCTATTATATATGAAGATAATATTACATCTAATCCTTTAGTAAGTTCTAATATTTGCTCTTTTAAAGCATTTTTTTTAAATTTAAGCAAACCTGCTTCTACTAGAGTATATTTTTCACTATCAAATTCTAGTATGCAATAACCAAGATTTCGGGTTCCAGGGTCAATTCCTAATATTTTCATTCACACCTTTGTTCACACTGTGAATATCTTTATTCACACCGTTTTATACCCATATTTTAGCCAATTTTAGATAATATTAAAAAGAATTATTCACATTAAGAATGGAAAAAATATGGGCATAGGAAACATAGTACTAAAAAAACTTCAGCAAGAAATAAGTAATCAAGAATGGAATAGATATATAAAGCCTTTAATCTATGATGAGAAAACTTCTAGGAGCAATATTGCTCAATTTTATGCACCAAATATATTAATAGCTAAATGGATTAAAACTAAATACAATAAAAAAATAGCTCACCTTTTTGAATTGGAAAGTGGAGTAAAACCACAAGTTATTATATCTGTATCTAATAATAGCTATAAAAATCGTACAAAAGTCAAAAAAGAGAATGAACCAGAAATAAAAATACAAGGAAAAAGCACTATTCTCAACCCATCTTTTACCTTTGAAAGCTTTATTATTGGGGATTCTAACCAATTTGCTTATACTACAGCTAAAAGTGTTGCAGAAAGACCAGGTGCTTTATATAACCCTCTATTTTTATATGGAGGAGTAGGTTTAGGAAAAACTCATTTAATACAAGCCATAGGAAATTATCAAATTGCTATGGGTAAAAAAGTTATATATACTACATTTGAACAGTTTATGAATAAATTTACTTCACATCTTCGTTCTCAAACTATGGATAGATTTAGAGAACACTTTAGAGAGTGTGATGTACTGCTTATAGACGATATTCAATTTCTTAGTAGAAAAGAGCAGACACAAGAGGAGTTTTTTCACACCTTTAATGAGCTTCATCAAGCAAAAAAACAGATAGTAATCACATCAGATAGACAACCAAATAAGATAGCTGGATTAGTAGATAGGCTTAGAAGCCGTTTTGAATGGGGACTTATGGCAGATATTCAACCTCCTGGATTAGAGACAAAAATAGCCATAATACAAAAAAAATGTGAAATAGATGGAATAGCATTAAATAAAGACATTATAAACTTTATTGCCTCAAATATGGGAAATAACATTAGAGAAATAGAAGGTGCAATTATCAAATTAAACGCCTATAGTGGACTAATGAACCAAGATTTAACATTAGAATTTGCACAAAATGTGATAAAAGACCAATTAGAAGAGAGACAAGCTAATGTATCTATAGATGATATAGTAAAATTGGTATCAAAAGAGTTAAATGTGAAATTATCAGATATTAAATCAAAAAAAAGAACCAAAGATGTAGTAAGTGCTAGAAGAATATCAATATATTTAGCTAGAAACTTAACACCTAACTCCATGCCACAGATTGCACTCTATTTTGGAATGAAAGACCACACTGCAGTAAGCCATAATATGAAAAAAATAACCGAAATAATAGAAGAAAATGAGAACTTTAAGGTACTTTTGGAAGAGTTATCAAATAAAATCAATTATAGCACATCACAATTTGATTAAAAAAAAGATATAATCATAAGAAGTGAAAAAATGTGAATAACTTTTGAGTTTATTGTGAACAATTAAATACCGAAATATCAATCTTCAAATGAGTTTTTCACATATTCAACTAGTACTACTACTAATACTATCTATTATAATAAAATAGATAAAAAATCTAAAGGAGTCGAAGATGAAAATTATAGTAACAAAACAGCTCATTGAATCTATATTAATAAACCTACAACCATTTTTAGAAAAAAAAGATGCAAGTCAAATAACTTCACATGTTTATATAGAAGCAAAAAATGATATTTGCACAATAAAAGCTACAGATTCAGAAATTGGATTAATAATTAATACCAATAATATCATTATACAAGAAGAAGGTGCTATAACTGCTAATGGAAAAAAACTATTGGATATAATTAGAATATTAAAAGATGAAGATATAATTTTAGAAAAAATAGAAAATAATTTAAATATAAAACAGAATAAATCAAAATTTAAATTACCAATATTTAATCCTAAAAATTTTCCAACATATCCAACAATTGATAATAAATCACAAATTTCACTAGATTCAATAAACTTGATAAAAGGTCTAAAACATATATCTTCATCTATTGATAATAATAATCCAAAATTTGAACTAAATGGAGCATTAATAGATATAGAAAAAGAGAAAACTAATCTAGTAGGAACTGACACTAGAAGATTAGCTGTTGCATCTATAGAACAAAAGAGTCAAAATGAAATATCTATAATAATTCCTAAAAAAGCTATAATGGAAATACAAAAATTATTTATGGATAAGATAGAAATATATTTTGATAAAACAAATATTATTATTACAAATGATAAATACTACTTTTTTAGTAGATTAATAAATGGAAAATATCCTGATTATAAAAGAATTATTCCTAAAAATGTAAAACATACAATAAAATTACCTAAAAAAGAGATGACAAGTGCTATTAAAATGATAACTGCTATATCTCAAGATATTAAAATAACATTTACAAAAAATGCAATAATATTTAATTCACTAGCCCCAGATAATATAGAAGCAAAAACTGAACTATTAATACCTACTCCATTAGATAATTTTGAACTAAATGTAAATAGTAGATATTTATTAGATTTTATATCACAAGTTGATAACTTAGAATTTGAAATTTTATTAAATGAACCAACTCTACCATTTATTTTAAAGGATAAACAATTTATAACTGTTATAATGCCAATTATCGTTTAATTTTAGGAAAGTAGATGTCAAATAGAAACCAAACCAAATACATATTTGTTACAGGAGGAGTTCTTAGCTCTCTTGGAAAAGGAATTACAGCTGCAAGTATAGGAACACTATTAAAACATTCTGGTTTTAGAGTAGGAGTATTAAAACTAGACCCATATATTAATGTTGACCCTGGAACTATGTCTCCATTAGAACATGGTGAAGTTTTTGTAACTAAAGATGGAGCAGAAACTGATTTAGACTTAGGTCATTATGAGAGATTTTTGGATAACTCTTTAACTCAAAATAATAACTTTACTACAGGTCAAATCTATAAAACTGTTATAGAAAATGAGAGACAAGGTAAATATTTGGGAAAAACTATTCAGATAGTACCTCATATAACAAATGAAATAAAAGAGAGAATAATTCTCGCTGGTGAACCCAAAGATATACTTATAGTCGAATTAGGTGGAACAACAGGTGATATGGAAGGAATGCCTTTTCTTGAAACAATTAGACAAATGAGACATGAATTGGGCAAAGATAGAGTAATGAATATACATGTAACTCTACTTCCGTATATTAGAACAGCTGATGAGCTAAAAACAAAACCAACTCAACATTCAGTTCAAGAGCTTAGAAGAATAGGTATAACTCCACAAATGCTTATACTAAGAGCTGAAGAGAGAATACCCAATGAAATCAAAAGAAAAATAGCTTATACCTGTGATGTTGATGAAGATTCTGTTATAGAAGCTGTTGATGCACCTACTATATATCAAGTTCCTTTAAATTTTAAAGTTCAGGATATATTAAAACCAATTGCCAAACAGTTGAATCTAGGAGAACTCAAACCAAATATGCAACAGTGGGCTGATTTGGTTCGTAAAATTATAGAACCAACACATAAAACCACTATAG
>Ga0256828_1000928_pt1 | contig 18966 bp, 22 predicted proteins | sample CV88metaG_FD_185993 | JGI IMG/M metagenome (GOLD analysis project Ga0256828, IMG submission 185993) | Hydrothermal vent microbial communities from East Pacific Rise, Pacific Ocean - CV88 | ecosystem: Environmental > Aquatic > Marine > Hydrothermal vents | place: Pacific Ocean: East Pacific Rise...
TCCCTCACTCAGGGCGTCCTACCAGTTAGCTTTCTAACAGCTCTCTGTGTTTGTGGACGCGTATTATAGACAAAAATCTTCCCCTTGTCAAGGGGTTTTTGTATTTTTTTAAAAAAAAATCTCTTTTTTCTACTTTTTACCATTTTTCTTACATTAATTATATTAAAAGAACTACATTTTGCCATTTTTAAGATTCTTTCTCTTACAATTGGCTCATTCCAAATATTGAAGGTCTTTATGAGATATCTTATTTTACTTGCTTCTTTTATTTTTATTAGTGGATGTACGGACGTACCTACACCTCAGGATCAAAAAGAGTTACTGGCTCAGCAGACTATTGAGAAGAACATGAACGAGGCACAAAAAGCCAAAGAAGAGTACCTGGCCTTACAGGAAAAACGCCGTAGGGAAGGTACATTATAGGAATGTGACGGATTAACCTTAGATTAATCTCTCTTAATTATACTTCCACTCATAACATAAACCATAAATGAAAAGGATTATCAATGGCTTTATACGATAGAGACTATACTGCGGCTCATGGGGCTGGATATGTACAAGAGGCCGCAACAGTCGACTTTATGAAAAAAACCTATCAGTTGCTGGCAGCAAGTATGATCGCTGCTGCTGCGGGTGCATATGTAACAATGCCGTATGCAATGCAGATCATACAGTACAAATGGTTCATCTTTGGAGCGGAACTCCTTGTACTCTTCTTTGGACTTAGTATGTCAAGAGGTAAACCTGGGCTAAACCTTGCAATGCTCTTTCTCTTTACTTTCCTGACAGGTGTTTCTCTGGTACCACTTTTAGCCAGCTTCATCGGTGCAGGTATGGGTGCTGTGATCGGTAATGCCTTCTTAATGACATCTGTGCTTTTTGGTGCACTCAGTCTTTTTGCGATTAACTCCAAGAGTGACTACTCCAGCTGGGGAAAGCCACTCTTTATTACACTGATCGTCGTCATCATTGCCTCGTTGGTCAACTATTTCTTCCTGCAGAGCCCAATGATACACATTATCATTACTGCCGGCGTACTGATCCTGTTCGGACTCTTTACGATCTATGATACACAGAACATCGCAAATGGTGCATACGACTCCCCTGTCGATGCTGCCGTTTCACTTTACATCGACTTCTTGAACATGTTCACTGCCCTCTTGCAGCTACTTGGAATCTTCGGAAGTGATGACTAAAAAGCTTTCTTTAAAGCCCCAAAACATGGGGCTTTATCACTCTTTCAATAATCTTTAGATATAATCGCCCAAATTGTTGCACAGACACCTGTGGCACTTAAAGAGGATCATATGACATCAACCCTGTTAATTATACAAATCATTCTAGCTATCGCCATTACTATTTCAGTACTATTGCAAAAAAGTTCAAGCATCGGTCTTGGTGCCTATAGTGGAAGTAACGAGTCTGTTTTCGGAGCAAAGGGACCTATGGGATTCCTCGCTAAGATGACATTCATCCTGGCTCTTCTATTCATCGTCAATACTTTGGCACTCGGTTATCTGTATACCAAAGAGGCACAAAGCTCTGTTGCCGATAAGATCGTACCGAAAAACAATCAGATTATTCCTGATATTCCTATCAAAACGACTACTAATACTCCAGCAGCACCTAAATCAAATTAATCTTCCTCTTTTAAACAATTTCCTTCAAAATCGGGCTTATCGCCCGATACCTACATATCTTCTAGATAAACCAATACGGTACATTGAAGTACACAAAAAGCTAAAAAAGGGTAAAATTCACTCAAATAATCACTCCAGGAGAGAACAATGTTAGAAGAAATTTACGAACATACAAAAGAGCATATGGACAAGAGTATTGAAGCACTGAAACGCAACTTTGCATCACTCAGAACAGGAAAGGTGACGACCAGTATCGTTGACAATATCAAAGTTGACTACTACGGTACCCCAACACCCCTGAACCAGGTAGGAAGTGTCATTGCTATAGATGCAACGACCATCAGTATCACACCTTGGGAAAAGCACCTGCTTGGAGACATTGAAAAAGCGATCCAGGAAGCAAACATTGGAGTCAACCCAAATAATGATGGAGACTTCATTAAACTCTTCTTTCCACCAATGACCAGTGAACAGAGACAGGAGATTGTCAAGCAGGCAAAAGCAATGGCAGAGGATGCAAGGGTAGCAATCAGAAACATTAGAAAAGACTCCAACAACAAGATCAAAAAGCTTGAAAAAGAGAAGGAGATCAGTGAAGACGAGTCTAAAAAAGCACAAGATGAGATCCAAAAGATCACCGACAACCATATTGGACAGATAGATGATCTATTTAAGTCCAAAGAAGCTGATATCCTAAAGGTATAAGATGAATGTAGAACAGGTTTATAAAGATGCTAATGCCCTGCTTGAGGGACACTTCCTTCTTGCCAGTGGAAACCACTCCAAACGTTATCTGCAAAGTGCCAAAGTATTGGAATATCCACAGAAAGCAGCAGAGCTTACGGATGCCCTTGCAAAAATGATCCGTGAGGCAGATATCGAGGTTGATACAGTCTGCGCTCCTGCACTTGGTGGTGTTCTTGCCGGCTATGAGTTGGCACGTTCTCTGGGTGTGCGTTCTATCTTTGTTGAAAAAAAAGAAGGTGGTATGGAGTTACGTAGAGGCTTTGAAGTAAGTCCCGGTGAAAAGATCATTATTTGTGAAGACATTATTACTACCGGAGGTTCGGCACTGAAAGCAGCTCAGACAATTGAAGCACTGGGTGCAGAAGTAGTTGCATTTGCCTCTTTGGCAAACCGTGGGTTCTGTAAACGTGAGGGAGGTAAAAATGAGGTAAAACCAGAATGTAAACTTCCTCAGGATATACCGCTCTTCTCTCTTGCAGACTTTACCTTTGAGATGTATACCCCGGAAGAGTGCCCTATGTGTAAAGCGGGAAGCAAGGCAATAAAACCCGGAAGCAAAGAGTAGTAGCATATACACTACTCCTTGCTTCACAAATAGTACTAAAACTTAAAACTGGCAGGTACTCCTTCCTGTAAACACTTCTCCACAATACTGACTTGTTATACCATCATCACCTTGTACATTCAGTTGTTCATACTCTTCCATCACTTTTTCAAGTTCTTCATGATCGGGTGCACGCCGTGTCGCCATGTATCCAACAATATTCCCTAAATCATCCTGCTTTGGCTGCACAACCAATTCTGTCCAGTACCCTATTCCCTCTTGGGAAATATTACAAATATAGCCTTGCCATGTTTTGCCTGCAGAGGTTTTCTCGCAAGCATCTTTAAAAATAACTTGGGGCATATTCGGATGCATATGAATACAATGGGGAGAACCAATAAGCTCCTCTTTAGTGTAACCACTAACTTCAATAAAGCGTCTGTTGGCATAGGTGATAAAACCTTCTATATCCGTTTCTAACAGTAGAGGTTTCCCTTCGTAAATAAACTCATACTCTTTCAGCTCTGCTCTGTTGACCCTCTTCCCTGTCTTTATATTTACAAATGTCTCCATAATTCTTCCTTTTTTTCGTCAAAAGACATGAGGATTATAGAACATTTTATTTTAAAGTTGACTTTATCTATAGATTTTATGATACTTATACCCTCCAGACTATAGCACAGCTCTCCACATCTATATCTGTTTTACGCGGTTTAATCTTGAATTCTGTAATTTCACAGTTCTCAACATTATACTTTTCACTCAATGTATCGATCTTCTCATCAAACTCATCTGCAAGCATTTCAAGATCTTCCTCTATCGACGCTACTCTCTCCTGCGCTCTACTCATTTCCCCTCTTTCTTTGAGAATTTTCCCGCTTTTGTTCACTGCCCGACCTATCTTTGTGACACTGGTTTTCCCAAACAATGCCCCTAGTACAGAGATTCCTGCTTCTATGAGGGAACTGGTCGAATCTGCCTCCTCTTTTGCGACCCTCGCTCTAGCTCTCTCCAGCCTCTCTAAGAGTACTTTCTCTTTTTTGCTATAGCGCTCTTTGAGCTTCTCTATCTCTTCCTCTTTCTTCTCCTGAAGCATATCATCAAGCCGTATTATAAAGTCCGCCCTGCTTTCACCTACTTGAGATTCCAATTTAGGAGAGGTACTGCGCCACAGCGTGATCGCTTGTGTTTGATAGAGGTACTCTTTCAACTCTCTGATACTTTTTCTCAACCCTTTATCTTCAAGGATAAACGACGGTAACGATGAAAAGTGTGCCTCTTTTGGAGCGATATGCGGGAAGTTCTCAAAATCGATCTCATCCTCTTCCGCCTCTTCCCAGTCAACACGCTGCATTCGCTCATCAACAGGCAGAGAGAGCAAAATGGTTCTCTCCTCATCGATCCCTCTGCGCTGACTGAAGAAGTGTACTGTCGCCTTGGCACCAAGCGTAGAGAAAAAGTCGTTACTCCCTACAGGATCAGGTTCAAAAAATTGCGGAATGGATGCATCAATATGCTGATAGGTCTTTTGTGTAGAAGGCTTTTGGCGAGTGGGAACTGCCGTTTCTGCCATTTTCACTTTATAGGGAGCCATCAAGGAAGCTATCTCCCCTTTTTTCAACGGTCCTTTCAGATAACTCAGTACCCATCGTGTACCGAAAAGACGGATATCTTCCAGATGGGCACTCTTAAGGAAGAATGTACGCTTCTGCAGGTTTGCCAAAAGATTCTTGATCTCGCCTTTTTCAAAACGTGAACCGATCTGTCCACCCAAGCCATCGATTACACGATCGATATCCTGTGTCGTTTGCAATCTGCCGATAAACCATGTTCCTATATTGGAGAGCCCCTTATAATCAAGGTCGACCGGGTTTTGCGTACTAAGTACCACACCGATACCGAATGCGCGTGCCTGTTTAAGCAGCAGAAGCATCGGTTCTTTGCTAGGCGGGTTCTTTGTCGGAGGGAAGAAGCCGTAGATCTCATCCATATAGAGGATCGTTCGAAGTCTGGACGATCCGCTCTGACGTCGCATCCAGGCAATATACTTGTTCAGCAAAAGTGTGACGAAGAACATACGCTCCTCATCATTAAGGTGTGCAATGGAGAAGATTGAGACCTTTGCCTTGCCGTTCTCATCGTAGAGTAGTTTTTGAATGTCTAGGTTCTCCCCCCGCATCCAAAGAGCAAAGCTCGGACTTGCCAACAATGCATTAAACTTCGTCGCCAGCTTAAAACGCTTATCCTGAGGGAAAAAATCTTCTAATGGCAGCACACCGATCTTCTTAAAAGGAGGATTGATGATCTGTCCGATCATCTTTTCAATACTCATATCCTCCCCTGTGATCCATGCCGTAGTCAAAATCTGTGCGATCAGAATATACTCCGGTGAATCGAGTGCATCGGTATCTTCTCCAATGAGTGACAACAGGCTGACTGCCGTACTCTTTAGATATGAGGCAAAAGTATCACTATCTTCCATGATCTCTGCAGGTGGTGTCGATAGAGAGGAGAGGATGTTTATGGGGACTCCCGCTGAACTCCCTGGTGTATAGATACGTTTTTCAACCGCCGCAAAACGTGCAACTCTTTCACTGCTTTGATCCCAGCTCTCAATACCCTCTTTCCACATAGAGGCGATCTTTTGTGCATATTCAGTAGGATCTTCTCCTTTGGCTTCTGCTTCATCTTTAACCCAAGGTTCAAAAGTTTCAGGAGCAAAGTCGGGATCTGTCAGACAAAGGTCTCCCATATCTCCTTTTGGGTCAATGATGATTGACGGAATATTATCGATGGCTGCCTCTTCGATCAGACCGATACCAAGACCTGTCTTCCCCGACCCGGTCATACCGATGATCGCCGCATGGGTGGTAAAGTTCTTGTTTTTTAACAAAGTAAGTGCTTCCGTTGTTTGGAGCGTCTCTTTGTCGACATCTTTCCCTACATAAAAAAGTCCAAGCTTCTCATAGGTTTCCTCCATACATTCTTCTCCTTATATGATGTTGCAATTATTGTAGCAGATTTTTGCTAACTACCGTAAGGAGCGTTGTGTGCCTCCTCTTGGTTGAGCAGGGGGTGCACCTCTTTCCGGAGCATTTTTTTCAGGAGAGATGTTCTTAGCCGGTATTTCTGTTTGTTCCGGAGAGGAGTTCAATCCGGGAACTCTGGGTTTTTTAGTAGCAGGCATTTTCTTATGTGGTTTTTTGGTACGCTTTTTAGGTTTTGTAACCCCCTGTACCATAAAACTGATCGGCTCTTTATGTTTTTGCTTCAACATAACGACCACTTTCCCTTTCTGCCAGTACACATCGAACAGTTCAAGACCTTTCACAACAGTATCTGCCTCGACATAATCACTTTCTCTCAAGGGAAGCCGATAATCATACCCCTCTACTCGAACCAGATTGCGTCCCTCTTTAAAGACCACCCAGCATACTTTAGGAGAGGAAAGCCCATACAGTGAGTTCTGCGTCCCTTCTAAACATAACCGATCAAACTCATCTTTTCTAATGGTAATGTTTCCGTCAGAACCTGCAATATCGAGAAAAAGTGTCTGTATAGCCTGTGCCTCTTTTTGGCTCTGCTGCAGATGTGTGTAGAGGGCTTTATTGGAACTTCTCAGCATGTCCACACTTTTATAAAGTGCAGGGATGATCAAGCCCAGTAGTACAATGGAGATAAGCACCTCTATAAGCGTGAATGCTTTATGCAGTTTCATCACCCATCCATCAGACCTACGCGGATTGCTTCTTCATAACTGGTCTCTCCACTAAGAAGCATCTGCTTCAGTTTATCTGAGATTGTTGTCATCCCTTTTTTCTTCATCTCTTCACGTATCTGATGGTCATTAAAGCCGTCTTTCATCATCATCTTGACATCATCATCAATGACAAAGACCTCTCCGATCGCCTGTCTGCCTTTGTATCCTGTAAAGTCACACTCTTTACAGCCGACAGCTGCAAAGTAGCTGTGCTCCTGTGGCAGCCCAAGCTCTTCAGTAATGGAAGGGGCAAGCACGGTCTCTTCTTTACAGTGCACACAAAGCTTTCTTGCCAAGCGCTGCGCCAATACACCCAAAAGGGTAGAAGAGATCAAGAAGTTCTCTATTCCCATATCCATCAAACGGCTCAGTGAAGAGGTGGCATCATTGGTGTGCAGGGTAGAAAGCAGCAGGTGTCCTGTCAGTGCCGAACGCAGCGCGATATCTGCCGTTTCTGAGTCACGGATCTCCCCCACCATGATAATATCAGGATCCTGTCTCAAGATCGAACGCAGCCCTGCGGAGAATGTCAAACCGACCTTCTCATTTACCTGTATCTGCGAAATGTTCTCCGCATTATATTCAACCGGATCTTCTACCGTGATGATGTTCTTGTCGGGTGTAGCGATATGCTGCAAACAGGCGTGCAGGGTGGTTGACTTACCTGAACCGGTCGGTCCGGTTACCAGGATCATCCCGTGCGCATGGGTAAGAAGTCGGTGAAGTGTTTTGGTGATATCTTCATGAAAGCCCAAAGACTCCAGTGTCGGGATATGTTCACTTTGTGCCAAAATACGCATTACCACACGCTCTCCATGATATGTTGGCAGGATGGAAACCCTGACATCAAGCGTTTTCCCCGAAATAGAGATCTGCGTACGACCATCCTGTGGCAGACGTTTCTCTGCAATATCAAGGTTTGAAATAACCTTGATACGGTTAATGACAAGACCGATGATCATTTTATCAAGGTCAAGATGTTTTTTCAACGCACCATCTATACGCAGACGCACCTCTCCTTTTCTCTCTCCACTCTCAATATGAATATCACTCGCCTCTTTTTGAAGTGCCTGAAAGAAGAGGGAATTTACCAGTTTGATGATCGGTGCAGACTCTTCACTTGAGAGCAGATCCTGTGAATTTCGGATGAACTCTAGAAGATCCGACTCCACTTCAATAAGCTCTTCGGTCGCGGTAGACATCTCCTCAAAATCAGACCCTGTCTGGATTTCAAGAAATTTGTTCTTAAGGCGCTCAAAACTCTCTTCATCTACAACAGCAACAGGGTATCCAAGATCGATCTTGGCAAGATAATTGAGTGCCTGAGCCATGCTCTCTCGCTCGACGATCGCATGTTTCTCTCCATCGATAACCGAAAAAAGAAGACCATGTCGTGTAGCAACCTTATGATTGATCTCCTCTTCCCACAATGGCTCAAGATTCACATCCTTCAGTTGAGGGAACTGCATTACTAAAACTCCCCTATCACATTAAGAGATTTCGTTTGTGTATGTGTACGAGAAGATGTACGTTTAATACGTCTGCTCGCCGCAGGTGCTTCTGAGTCAACAGGCGCTACTGTACTGAGATCTCTTGCCAATTTAGGGTCTTCCCCTTTTTCCAGTACTCTGTAGACATAATCATTGTAATCTTTTTGTACCTGTTCAAGTTCATCAAGATAACGCTTAAGCTTTTGAAGCTCATCGCTTCGACGTACGATATAAGGCGTAAGGTAAATAACAACATTGGTCTCTCTGCTGAGATCGGAAGTATGCGTAAAGAGAAGTTCTCCAAGAATCGGAATGTCTCCCAAGAACGGAACTTTGGTAAGCCCTTTTCCTCCTGCATTTTTGATAAGTCCACCAAGAATAATCGTTTCACCGTTATTGACAATCGCAGTGGTTTTCACATCTCGTTTAGTCGTTGTCGGACGATCCGCATTGGGAGACTCATTATCAAGTACATCCTCTATGGTCGTTTCTACTTCTAATGTTACTTTATTATTGCTAGAGAGTCTTGGTTTGACCTTCAGAGTCAACCCGATATCCTCTCTACTGTAACTGTTAACAATTGGTGCCGTTCCCTGTGTAGACTGCTGTGCCTGTGTCAAAATAGAACGTGTCTGTCCCACATAGATCTCCGCCTCTTTATTATTCGTACAGAGGATGGAAGGTTCACTAAGGATATGTGCCGCACCATTACGCTCCAATAGATCAAGCTGTGCTCCAAGTGCAAATACCTGATCTACAGCATCAAATTTAAATGCTGGATCATTCTCCGTTACAACCACACCATCAACTACTTGACTGGTTCCTGTATTCGTATTAAGAAATGCTAACAATGCAGGTGAAAGCTGCAGCGCTGAAGAAGCTCCAAGATTCCCAGACAAAGAAAAAAGCCCGTTAGAAGTTATAGCACCACCATTGATATTATATTTAAGCCCTACTTCTTCGGCAAGATTTCTGTCAATCTCTACAATACGCGCTTTCACATAAACCTGTACTTTGGGGATGTCGATCTTTCGTACAGTTTCACGAATATTTTTGATCTGTTCCCCTGTTGCTAGTACGATCAGTGCATTTCGCTCAATATCAGAGACCACCATTGCCTTACTCGCCGGTTTCCCCCCTTTTTTTGGAGCTCGTGAAGACATATTGTTCATCTGGGCAACTAGTTTCGAGAGGATCTTCTCCATCTCTTCAACATTGGAATTCTTCAGACGGATCACATACATTTTCTGTGTCTGATCCTCCCCTTCAATATCAAGTTGTTTGATGTAACGGATCATGCGTCTGGTATTGGCATCTTTCCCTACAAGAATAATAGAGTTTGTTGCCTCATCTTTAAAGATATCGACCTTTTCGCTTTCAATCGTTTGCGGGAAAAGCTTTTTTGCCATATTTTGTGCATTTGCAAAAAGGTCTTTCACATTTGAATGTTTCAGCTTGATCACTGTTGAGTGTTTTGATCCATGTTTTTCAATGGCACTGATCAATTTGGAGATGGACTGAAGCGTTCTCGGTTTTGCCGTAATTGCCAGAACGTTATTTTCTTTAAAAGAGATCACTTTATCACTTTTTCCAAGCAAAGGCTTGATCTTTGCACGCACAACAGCGGCATTAGCACTCTTTAATGGGAACATGACTGTTTTCATCGTATCGCCTTCTACCGAATTACTGACATCCAATCCTTCTCCCGAAGCCACAGAACTTTTAACTACCTTATAATAGTCTCCCTGATCGATAATGGTCAGTCCTTTACTAGCCAAAATAGAGTTCGCTAAAGGGATCAATGAGGACTTTTTAATAGGTTCCTGGGCAATAAAATTGACCTTTCCTTTCAAATCCGCATCGATCAGAATGTTTTTATGCGTGATCTTTGAGACCATCTTGATAAAGTCTTTGACACTCAGATCTCTGAAATTGACATCTACTTTTTCTTCATCAGCCGCATATACTACCGATGCAAAAAGCACCATGCTTATCATGACTATTTTAGTTAATCTCATATTCCAACTCCATCTCTTTTTTTCCTCTTTGGATGACCAATGTAACATTGGTCGCATCATTAATATTTTTATAAGCTTCAAATGCCGCATTGTAACTGTCCAGATCTTGTCCGTTGATAGACTTAAGAATATCTCCACGCTGCAGACCAAGTTTGGCAAATGGCGTACCACGTTTAACAAACGTTATACGAAAACCATCAATCTGCTTCCCTTTTTTGATCTCCTGGATACCAATATCTTTATAAATACTCTTCATGTCTTTGGTATAATGTTCTATAAGAGTACGATCAATGATCTTATGATCCCCGGCATCAACAACGCCATCCATATCAACTTCCTGCGTCTCTTGCTTTTCTTCTTGTGGTGTGGAAACCGTACTATATTTCGGAGAACCACTTTTAGATGAAAGCAGTGTTACGCGATACTCTTTCCCGTCTTTTGTAAAGATCGCAAACTGACTTCCAGCATCTTCCAATACAAAACCGTTTACCGCTTCACCACGTGCCAATACTTTTGTTTTTCCTTTGTATTGTACTGTCACTACCGTAGCATCCGATGCATGATAGACCGCCAAAAGTTTAATATCGCGAATACTGCTTTTGATGACAGGTGCTCTCTTTTTGATCTTTGGTGCTCTACTTTGATTGGGTGTCAGTTTGATACGGTAATAGAGCGGCTTTGCCGTTTTACCTTCTGCGTGATCAACACTTTTGACGGAAAACCATGCAACCTCTGCCACAAACCATAACAGCTTGATTAAAACCAGAAGGAAGAGTACTCCTATCAGCCGTTTCACAAAAGAGGGATCAATAGTTAATTTCATAATACCATCCCTCCTCACCTTTTTTCAACTGACGACGCAATGAACCAAGTTTTTCCGATTTTTCAAAATCGATATGAATCTTCCTCTCCGACAGATCAATGCTACCTGTTGCCTGACCAAAATCCCCTTCTCCTGTCAATGCTACCTTCATCGGTAAAAGTATGGAGTGAGTCAACTGCACCTTCTCGAGCTTTACAGGGATCATTGAACTTAACGCTTTATCGACAGAAATGTTATCCATCGTAATCTTCGTATAGAAAAGAAGTGTGAAACACTGTATCTCCTGTACGGTCGCTACTTTAATACCTTTTGCATAAATCGTCAACTCTTGAAGATCCAGACTGAACATACCTTCAGAGATTTTGGCTTCATTAATCTCGATACCCTGCTTTGCCAACACTTTCTCCAAAGAAAAGTAGAGCTCCTCTTTAGGCATGAAAACGATAAGTGCTACCCAGAAAAGCAAAATGAACAGTGCCGCTTTTTTTACCATTTGCATGCGAACTCCATATCATATGTATCATTTTTTTTCTCTATCTTCATACGTTTTATCTGTATGGGTATATTCAATAGTTTCGTCACAACATTGTTCAGTTCCGAAGGGCGTAATCCATGTAGTTCCATGGTCAGTTTTTTCCCTTGTTTCGTCCACTTTATTTTAGACGAAGGGATCATTTTTTTAACCGACTCAAGCTTTTGAATAATACGTTTGTCTCCCCAGATCTTCTGAAGACTGACCGTTTCTTCCAGTGCAGCAACTTCCTGAACCATACGCTGATTTTCCATCGCCATAGAGGAGTGCTGCACACTTTTGTAAATAAAGGAAGCAAAAGCAAAAAGCAGTGCCCCCGCGACCATGATCTCCTTTTGGTATCTTTTCCAGATCATAAGCGTCCCTCAACAATGATTTCAGACGGACCAGAGCCTGCACTCTTTTTTAATCCCGCAGACTTTAAAAGTCCTTCGAGACGTTTTGCTACACTTTTATCCTTCACGGAAAAAACAACTTTGTACTTTTTATCGGTCATCTCAAACAGAGTGATTGTGACCCCTTTGAACAACATACCTGCGATCTGTCCAATGATCTTCCGTTTCTTTCTCTCAGAAGCATCAATCTTTCGGTACTTGCTAATAATACTCTCTCTGGTATAACGGCTCTGCAATGAAGGGTACTTCGCATAAAGCTCTTCTGTTTTTGCTTGAAGGAAACGGTTGTTCTTTTTATACCGCAAACCTTCCGCAAACCAGATCAGTCCGAATAACACAAAGATCGCCGCAAGTACCATCGCCTGTTCTTTGTTCAGCAGTACTTTTTCACTATACTCAAATGAGACTGACCGTTTAGGACGTGCCAGCACCGGTTCTGTCGAATCAATGTCACCCAACGCCGATGCAGGTACAACTACCACCGTATCATCCAGAACACTCAACACTTCTGTTTCACTCAACATAATCGGTCGATCCAGTAGCTTCACAATCTGCTCGGCAAAATAGACCTTCCCAACCTTCTCTTTACTCAAGCCCTTTTGTGCTAAAAAGGCAGCAATCTCTTCCGGGTCATATGCAATGAACACCCACTGATCATCTTCCTGATAAACAAAGAATTTGTATGTTGACGACTTCTCCAGCAACCCCTCAAAGAGAGATGGAGCAATCTTCTGTGCTCTATAGCGTGTTTTGATCGGAAGTTTCTCTTTTTTGACCATATAGAACTGTGGTGTCAACATAATATCTACGGCCACATCAGATGTATGGGGGCGCATATTACGATGTACAAGTAAAATACTCTTATTGTTTCCCGTAAAACGCAAAATCTTTAACCTCTCCTTCAATATCTCTGAATGTAAATTTGTACTGCTCTTTTTGGTATTGATATAGAACCTCACACTCAGAACGATCTGTAAACTTCTCTGTAAACAGCTTGCTGTCATACTCCATGCCAAACTGGGTCAAAAGTTTCTTGAGCCCTCCTTGAGAGCTGCTCCACATCTCTTTGACACTCTCTTCATCTATATCAAACAGTATTGCAATCAACGCTGTTGAAAGATAATCACCGGCGATCTTATGCCATTTTTTACCCTTTTTAAGAGGATTAAAAACAAAATAGTCCTGCCACTTGATACGTCCGACATTCCTGTCATCAGCCTTAAACTGGTACTTTTCAACAAGCTGAATAAACTGCTGGTAGGAAATAATACCATTTTGGGGGTGCAATCGGCTTTGGATATCGCTCTCACCGTATGTAGTATTACCTTGAATCGCCTGAAGCAGTATCTCCTCAAACAGAGAGGGATCTACGATATTATACGACTGAACCAAAGCATCAAAAACTTTTTGCGCCACAGTATACTGTAAATTTGTTTGTGAATTGTTACTTTTCCCCAGCCAGTTAATATTAACCCCTCTATCCAAGGGTTTACAAGTTAGAAAAATAGAAAAACGACCATCTTCCGACTGCAAAGGAATAGGGGATCGATAAAGTACACTGTAGAATGTTTTTTTATTTTTTGTGGATATAAAAAGCTTTTTGATATCTGAAAAATAGAGATTGGATTGTATCAATGCTTTTGTATCTATCGCTTCTTTTCGGGCACTATCCAGATAGCCCATCATTACTGCAGTCAGGGCGATCACAACCGTCAGTACGGAAAGTGTAATAAGTAAAGCAAACCCTTCTCGTAAAGGGGTTCTGCTTGTTTTGGGCAAATAAGGTTCATTCATCTCAATCTCTATTAAAGTAAACTGGTTAAAATAGCGAAGATATTATACCAAAGCAACCCAAGGATTCATATGAACCATTTTAAACCCACATATACTAAAAAACTGAGACGAGGTTTCTCTCTTCTTGAACTTCTTATTGTTATCGTTATTCTGGGCGGGCTTGTCGCTGTCGTTGCACCGGGACTGATGGATACGGCAGAACAGGCCAAACGTGATACCGTCTGTCTGAAGATGAACGAACAAAAGAAAGTCTTCGACACATTTAAGCTTGACAACGGTGTCTATCCGGATACAGAAGAGGGGTTTGAAGCACTTATCTCCAATCCCGACCAGGAAAAGTATCCCAACTATAGAAACACACCTTATGCGAAAAAGATTCCAAAAGATGCATGGAAAACACCTTTTGTCTATATTAAAAAGGGTGATGAAATAGAGATCATCTCTCTGGGTGCAGACAGAAAAGAGGGAGGAGAAGGGAACGGTAAAGATATCCTTCTCTCCCAGTGTAACAAATAACATACCAATCGATGCAAGCAAACCGTACAGCCGGAAAAATGACTGGGGGGTTCTCTCTCATTGAACTTCTTCTGGTCATTTTTATTGTCTCTCTTGTCTATTTTCTCGGCTTCAGTACGGTAAAAAAAGCCAAAGAAACTTCCAAGGTGCTCTCACCTGAAACCTTTAAATCGGTGATCACACAGAATGGTACGAAAGAGGGAACTCTTATCTGTACAGAACACTGCAGTCAATGCTACTTTCGAAAAAAGATTAACACCCCTTTTGAACCTTACAGTGGCAAACTCAACCTTAAAGGGATGACGGTCTATACACTCGATGCACAAGAGATGCTGGTACAGGAAGAACCCGGACAGTATCAACATGAGAAGATCTGTCTACATGTACACTTTTATGCCAATGGCAGTTCAACACCACTTGTCGTCAAAAAAGATGAAAAGATCTATTTCCTCCCTTCTTTCTTTGGTGGTCCGCAAGAGGTTGCATCTCTGGAAGAGGCAAAAAAATTATGGATTAAAGATGCCGAAAAACTGAGAGGGTCAGGGGTCATTTACTGATGAGACAATTAAAACCGGCATTTACACTTATAGAAGTATTGATATCTGTCATGATCCTCTCAATCTCCATAGTCGCTGTTTTTAAGATATATAATGAGAACCAAAACCGTATTATTTATGTTTCGGAGAGAAATAAACATGCTCTGGAGGACTCCCTCTTCCTCGGAGATGAAGTCCTCCGTTATCACAAGGAGAATCGTACTGCCTACGACCTTCTTCAGCATGAGATCAAACCCAAAAAGAATAAAAGTCGTGAAATACTCAAAAATCTCTCCAGGGACATCTATATACCCGAACCCATCAGACTTACCTCTTCTGAAGAGGGGGAAGGCATCACTGCACAGATAGAAGAGATCAAGATCAAAGGAACATTCTCCTCTTCCTACTACCGTTTCAAGATCACCTCTTTTTAAGTAATAATCCTATGTATATTTTTCCTCAAGATACAGCAAAAAAAGCTATAATACTTTTCATCACAACAAAGGATAACGGTTAAGATGCTTTTCAAATACAAAGGCTTTGATACTTCGGGAAACCGGGTCAAAGGTACTATCAATGCCAATACCGTCGAAGAAGCCGGACAGAAACTTCGTAACCAGAACATCTACTATGAATCCCTGAAACCGGCAAAATCCTTTTCACTTGAAGCACTGACACAAAAACAGATGCCCGGAGAGTTGCTCGCCTCTTTCTCCAGAGAACTCTCTTCCTATCTGAAATCGGGGATGACCATCCTCACTGCGATCAAACTTCTTGAGAATCAGCATGAGGGAGAGAAACGCTACGTCTCCTTCCTCAATGCTGTTCAGACGATGATCGAGGAAGGAAAGTCTCTCTACCATGCCCTCAACAACCAGAAGATCTATGCACTTCCTGAATTTTATATGCAGAGTCTCAATATTGCCGGAGAGAGTGGAAAGATGGTGGAGGTGCTAACCAACATGGGCGCGTTCTTCTCTGCACAGAACAAGATCAAGAAACAGGTCAGAGGCGCTATGGTCTACCCTGCCATCATCTTTACCGTCGCTGTTACGATGACCGCATTTCTGATCGTCTTTGTCGTACCGAAGATCACCGACATCTTTGAAGATACCGGTCAGGAGCTCCCACCCATCACTCAGTTTGTTTTGAGTATCAGTGATTTCTTAACGGCATATTATATGCACCTGATCATCGGGTTCGTACTCTTTGTACTCCTTTTTAAACTAGCTTACGCCAAAATAGATGCTTTTCATCGATTTTTTGACGGGCTACTTTTGCGTGTTCCCGTTCTTGGTTCTCTCATCCAAAACCATGAACTGGGACGTTTCTCCTATATTCTCTCTTTGCTTCTGGGCAGTGGTGTTGCCTATGCACAGGCGGTTAAACTGGCGGTTGCATCATTCGGGAACTATAAACTGAGAGATATTTTCGAACAGGCATCGGAGAAGGTCATCGAGGGAAACAAACTCTCCAATGCCATCCAAATGAGCAGAGGGCTCAAGCCAAAAAGGAACTTCCTTCAGTCCCTTGCCCTGGGTGAAGAGTCCAGTGAAGTGGAAGAGGTATTGGCAAATATCTCTTCCCTTTATGCCGAAGAAAATGAAGAGAAGCTCAAAATCCTTCTCAGTATGCTCGAACCATTCATGATGCTGTTCATCGGAGCAGTGGTAGGTGTAATCGTTTCAGCGATGCTGCTGCCGATCTTTACTATGACACAGGGGTTGAAATAATGGCAAAACAACGATTTAGAGATGTGAAGCAGGGAAAAGCAAAACCTGCTGAGGAAAAACCCAAAAAACAACCTTCATCCGATGGGCGGGAATATGCCACGGTAGGAGAAAAGGTCAAAGCATTCCTGACCGACAGCTTCATGCTTCTGATGCCTATTATGTATGCTGTTTTCTATCTGGTCATGGGCGGTCGTGAAGGGTTTGCAGCACACAAGGCACTGGGATGGCTATACATCCTTGTTCCGCTTGTGATCGTACAGACGATCTTTATGTACAAGTCCGGGCAGACTCCCGGGTATCGTGCCTACAACATCGAGGTGATCGATGAATCCACAGGAAAACGCCCTACCCTTTTCCTCATACTCTTTAGAAACCTTGCGGCAGTGCTCTCCATGGCAACAGTATTCGGATGGATGCTGATGTTCTTCCGCAAAGACAACAAGAACCTGCACGATCTGCTCAGCAATACTGCCGTCGTTAAAAAACCATGAAACCCCTGCTGACCCCGCTGGCACTTTTACTGAGTGCCTTCTACTTCTTCTACTTTGCACTGGTAGGGGTCTATGTGATCTTCCTGCCCAAAGTACTGGTTGACCTTGGCTACTCACCCAAAGAGGTCGGTATTATCTATGCTGCTGCACCGTTCATGCGTTTTCTGCTTCCGTTTGTCTTCAAGCACTTCATTTCCCTAACACCCAAAGTCTATCTGGGCGCACTGGTTGTCAGTTTTCTTGCCACCCTGCTCTTTTGGGGAACAGTCGACAACTTCTGGCTCTACCTGATCGCCAATCTTTTTTTTGGTGGGGCAATGGGGATCTCCCTTCCCTATGTTGAGACTATTGCACTAGCAACCCTCTCCAAGAGTCATTACGGAAAGGTACGTCTCTGGGGTTCTCTGGGGTTCATGGGTATTGCGTTATGGCTGGGCAAGGTGCTGGATGTTCCGTTTGAAGCACTCTATTACCTCTCAGCCATGACCGGGCTTACCATGCTCTTTGGTACGCTTCTTGTGAAGTATGACAAGACAGAGCATGCTCCTGCCCATGAAGATGCCAGCTTTTCACTGGTGAAATACTGGGCATTCTGGGTCTCTGTCTTTCTCATGCAGGTAGGGTTTGGCGGTTTCTACAACTTCTTTACCATCTATGAGACCTCACACGGGATCTCTCTGGAGATGACCAGCTGGATGTGGAGTTTCGGGGTTATTTGTGAAATTGTCATGCTCTACTTTCAGGGACCACTTCTGCAGCGTAACCTGCTCAAGATCCTTCAGTTCGCGACACTGGTAACTGCCGTACGATGGCTGATGCTCTACCTCTTCCCGGACTCCGTTCTCCTGACCTTTGCTTCCCAGTCACTGCATGCATTCAGCTTTGCGCTCTACCATACCGCTGCCATTACCTATGTCTTCTCACTCTATACACAGAAGAAACTGGCACAGCAGTTCTTTCTGGGCATCGCTTTCGGGCTGGGTGGTTCGGTTGGGGCGGTACTCTCAGGGCAGATCTACGGTGAGTACCTCTTCCTCATTGAGTCAGGCATTACACTTCTTGCCTTTATGGTTCTGATTATTCATCAAAAACGCAAGGAGGTACAGGTATGAAAAAACATACAATCCCGGCCGTCATCTTTGCCGGGGGGAAAAGCTCACGTATGGGGGAGGACAAAGCGCTGCTTCCATTTGGAGATGAGACAAGTCTTGCCGCATACCAGTACCACAGGCTCGCTTCTCTTTTTGAAACGGTTTATCTTTCTGCCAAGGAAGATAAATTTATGTTCGAAGCCCCGATTATCAAAGACCGTTATGAGGTACACTCTCCACTGGTAGGTATTGTCACAGCATTTGAAACACTGGAAGCAGATGCTCTGTTCATTCTTTCTGTGGATGCCCCTTTTGTAGATAGCACTATCATAAACAGACTGATCACCTCATGGAAGGGTGAAGATGCTGTCATTGCGAAAAATTTTGGAGAGGTACAGCCGCTATGCGGACTTTACAGTCAAACCATTCTTCCTCTGGCAAAGCAGGAGATGGAGAGAGGAAACCATAAATTAAAGATGTTACTTGATGGGGCAAATACACGTTACGTGGATTTTGAGGAGGAGAAAGCATTTCTCAACCTCAACCATCCTCATGAGTATGAAGAGGCTAAAAAGATCATTTCTTCTTGAATTGCAGTTGGTTGTCGTTCTCCAGCATCTGTATCATCAGCTTTTTGGAGAAGAAGAGGAACTTCTCAAAGAGTGTACTGTGGTACTTGTCTTTATGGTAGATCATCAGGAAATCCCGCTTACACTCAAAGTTCTTCACCGGTACCCGGTAGAGCTTCTCTTCCTGCAGTTCATCTTCAACAGATATCTTTGAGATACAGGTCAGACATTCACGATTCATCAAAATGCTTTTGATAGACTCGGTATGCCCCAGTTCGAAGAAGATA
>Ga0256828_1000929_pt1 | contig 18957 bp, 21 predicted proteins | sample CV88metaG_FD_185993 | JGI IMG/M metagenome (GOLD analysis project Ga0256828, IMG submission 185993) | Hydrothermal vent microbial communities from East Pacific Rise, Pacific Ocean - CV88 | ecosystem: Environmental > Aquatic > Marine > Hydrothermal vents | place: Pacific Ocean: East Pacific Rise...
TATCATCACCTTCTGGCACACTTAATAATACAATATTATAATGAGCCCCTACATCATAGCTTGCAGGACATACTAAATTTCCTACATTTTCAATAAAAGCAATTTCAGTCTCTTCATATGGATATCCATGAAGCCCTTTGTGAACCATTGTAGCATCTAAATGACAAGCACTTCCTGTTTGGATTTGTGTAGCCCAAACACCTTTATTTGCTAATCTATCAGCATCTCTATTTGTTTCTAAATCACCCTCAATTACACCAAATTTATAAGGTAAAATATCTGCTAAATTTTCTAATGTTGTAGTTTTTCCACTTCCTGGAGAACTCATTAGATTAAAACAAGTTATTTTATGAGCATCAAAATGGGCTCTATTATGATTTGCTTCTGCATCATTTTTAGCTAAAATTTTTTGAACTATATCTACTCTTATTTGTGGGTTATCTTTGATTTCATCATGATGATGGTGATGTCCATCATGTGAATGACTATGAGAATGTTCTACTTTTACATCATGTTTGTGTGGGTCTAAACCACATCCGCAATCTACACACATATTTCTCTCCTTGAATGAGTATTTATTATTTTTTTAATAATATCTAAATTTTTTAAAATTTTATAAAAAATTTGAATATCTTGTATATTTTTAGGACTAATTTGCTTTAATGCAAATGGTAATGGGAATGGATAAATTTTTTATGTTTATGTTTATGGGAATGGATTAAGTTTGCTCTTATTAGAATATCTTTATTTTTAAATAACTCTTCCATATCTCCATCATATATTTTTGAATGACTCTCATCTAATACAATAGCCCTATCACTTGTTTCATATGCTAAACTTAAATCATGTGTAGCTATAAGAGTAGTTTTGTTTAAATCTATTAAAAAATCGATAAACCATCCAGTAGTTTTAGGATCCATCGCAGCTGTTGGCTCATCAAGTAAAAGAATTTCAGGCTCATATACTAAAATACTTGCTAACATCACTTTTTGTTTTTCACCACCACTTAAATTTAGTGGATTTTTATTTAGAAGATGTGTTATTCCAAAAGTTTTAGAGATATTTTCCACTTTATCTTCTATAGGGATATCAAACTGCTTTAGGCTAAAGGCTATTTCATCATAAACAGTTGGATTTAAAATCATACTTTCAGGATTTTGAAAAAGGATAGCTACTTTTTTTCTAAACTCTTTGTTTGCTGTTTTTTTAGTAATTTTTTTATCATTAAAAAAATATCCATTAGTATAATAAAGCCCAGCTAAAATCCTTAAAATTGTGCTTTTACCACTTCCATTACTTCCAAGTAAAATAACTTTTTCATTTTTATCGATATCAAATGAGATATTATTTAATGCTATTTTATCTTCATATTTATATGTTATATTTTCTAATCTAATCAAAAAAACCCCTTGATTTTAGAGCTAAACTTCTCTCTTTACTATCTTTTAATGCTTTTTTTAAGAAAAATTCAAATGTTTTAGTAATAAATTGATTTTCGTTTTCTCTAAGTTTTTTTATAACTCTTGATTTATATGCTAACTTAAAATCCTCAAATGTCTTTTTATAAGAATATATTTGAGATAATGTAATTGTAAGTAAATAGCTTAAATCCTTTGAAAAACTAAAAAATTGTATCATATTATTTTTGCTAAAAAACCAAAATACAAAATAAGTAATAGAAAATACTTTTAAATTTATATAAATTAAATATTCAATATTATGATGAATTATCAAACTACCCAAAGTGATTCCAAAGTTAAATAAAAAAATTGATTTAATAACCCTTTTTGTAAGTAAAAAAGCAGACTTAAATGAAATTATCCATAAAATAAGGATAATTCCACTAATAATATAGATATCTTTTATAAAAAGTAAAGCAAATAAAACTATTATAAAACTAATTTGTTTCATGTTTGTTTGTTTTAGCTAAAATATAAAAAAATCCAAATAAAATAGCCCCACCAATTAGAGCTGATAAATAATACATCACTACACTTCCTTCACCATAATCAGGAATAATAGCAAAACTTTTTGCATTTTTTATCCCTTCAGGAATATAACCTATTAGTTGTTTATATACTTCAGTATCCCATTCTCCCCAAGCACTATATTCACTTAAAAGTCCTAAAGGAAGTAAAACAAAAAAAATTGCTAAAATTATATAGATTCTTTTTTTATCCATTCTTTCTCCTTTATTGTGCTATATACTAATTGAGTAAAAACACCTTCTACTATACCAAAAAATGCCATATGACTACCTACTAATGCAGGAATTGTAGTAGCTAAATCAAAAGGAAAATATAAAGGCTTTCCACCTTCACTCCAAAATGGCTGAATTCCTAAAATTACAGCAATAAAAAGTGAACTTGCTACTGCACTAATCCACCCAGCAAAAAATGGTGAAAACTTTTTATTTTTAAACATATTAAAAGCATAATATCCTGCAAAACTCCCTACAAACCCCATACCAAGTGAATTTGCAGCTAAAGCTGAAATACCACCATCTCCAAAAATAATACTTTGAATAAGTAAAACTAAACTTACACTAATAAACCCTATCCATGGACCAAATAAAATAGCAATCAAAGCAGCTCCAACAGCATGTCCACTTGTCCCACCAGGGATTGGAATATTAAACATCATAATAATAAAACTTAAAGCACTTAATGCCCCAATTAAAGGCATAGTTTCCTCATTTAGTGTTTGTTTTAATTTCTTAAATCCATATATCCATAAAGGAAGTGCTAATGTATATGTAGCTACTACTGTAGCTGGTGAAAGATAACCATCAGGTATATGCATTTTTTATCTCCTTAATAAATTGTTATTCACTTAAAATTTTCAAAATTATACTTCATTTTTTTAAAAAAAACTTAAAAAAATAAATTTATTGTATAATTTTAGGACCAAAAGGAGTTAAAATTGAGATGTATATATTGTAATCATTATATTTTATATAATCTAAATGATGGAAACCTTAAATGTGCAAATTGTAAAAGAAAATTTTCTCCTAAAAAATTAGAAAGAAAAAATAAAATCTTAAACTCTTTTTTAAATGGACTAACCCCCATAGAAATATCTAAAAAACATAACTTTGCCTATGCAAGTGTAGTAAAAGAGATTAAAAATATTAGAATAAAAATAGCTCAAATTTGTGAAGAAAATTTTTTAGAAAAAAATAATATTTTAGAATTTGAAGAATATTTATATATTCCAAACAATGATATTTATAAAGCTGAAAACTTTTTAACTATTGATTATGGTGATATTTATAATATTATGCTCAGTGATATGAAAAATTATGAATCTTTAAGTGAAAAAGAGATAAAAAGTATGTTTTTACAAAGAAGAATTATAAAATATCAAAATCATATTAAAATACAACAATTTTGGGATTATTTTGAAGAATTTATGAAAAAATTTAGAGGTGTTAATAAACAAAATTTTTTTTATTATCTTAAAGAAGCAGAATTCAGATTTAATAATTTTAAAATAGATATAATAGATATCATATAAAAAAGAAAAGGAGAGTCTTTTAAAAAGGCTATTTTCTTAAAAGCTCATATGAATTATAATTCATTTATTCCTATTTGTCAAGTTTCTAATTCTAAACTCATAAGATACATCTCTTCACCATCTAATACTTCTAAATTTTGACTTTTACAATTAGGGCATTCATATTCATTTTTTTCTAATATATGTTCTTGTTGACACTCCCTACACCTAATTACAATAGGTTGAACATTTATTATAAACTCTGCATCTTCACAAATTGTGCCTTCTTTAAAAGTATTAAATGCCGTTTCAAGTAAAGGTACTTCTACTCCACTAAGTACTCCAACTTTAATTTCAAGTTTTGTTACTTTTTTAGCATTATTGTTAATAGCATTTTCTTCAGCTAAATCAATTAAAGATTGAACTATTGAATATTCATGCATAATATTCCTTTTTTTAGTAATTATACAATAAATAACTATTCATAACAAATTTTTTATAACTTGCTATAATTAAGATAAAAAAAGGCTACGAATGAAAGAGGAAAAAAAAGAAGTCATAATGAGAACAGCTTTATCTCTTTTTGCTAAAAAAGGTTTTTATTCTACAACTATTGCTGATATAGCAAAAGAGATGGGAATGAGTGTAGGAAATATGTATAATTATTTTGCTTCAAAAGAAGCTTTAGCTAAAGAATTATTAATTTATACATCAAGAAGATTTGGTCAAGAAATAAGAAAAATAAATGAACAAAATATCTCAAGTAAAGAAAAAATTGAAAAAATTATAGATTTGTATTTTAATATGGCAACAAATGAGCCTGAATTAGTTGATTATTTTATGAGAGTTTATTTATCAAACAAAGAAATTTTTAGCAATGGTTGTGAAGGAATGCTTTGTGTAAGTGCATTTGTTACTGAAATAATGATATTTTTTGAAGAAGGTGTAAGAAAAAAAGAGCTTAAAAATCAAGATTTTTTTGTAGCATTTGGTCTTTTTATGGGATATATTGGTGGAATTGTCTTTTTAAATAATGATGGTGTTTTACCAAAACCTCTTAAAGAATATACAAAAGATGTAAGTGAGAATATCTATAATGCCCTTAAAGCCTAAAGTTATATGGATAGATGCTATTGGTTGTAATGGATGTAGTCATTCATTTTTTAACCTCCCTTATCTATCTACTCTTTTAGAAAAAATAGAACTTCTTTATCACCCTTTACTTGATAGTAATGAATTTAAAATTCAAGAATGTGACATTTTAATTGTAGAAGGTGCTATTAAAAATACAAAAAAATTCGATTCTAATCTAATAGATATTATTGAATCACTTTTTATAAATGCAAAAAAAGTAATTGGTCTTGGAAGTTGTGCAAGTTTTGGTGGAATGTTTGGAGAAGGACTTATATTCAACAAAGAAAATTATGGTAAATTTTATACTTGTAAAAATAAAGTGATAAATCTTCCAGGATGTCCAATACACCCTGAATGGCTTGGTTATACTCTTGAGATGTTAATTGAAAATAAACCTATTATTCTTGATGATGAAAATCGTCCAAAAGAGATCTATTCATTTGTTAGTCATAGTGGATGTGTAAGAAATGAATATTTTGATTGGAAAGTAGATGCAGAAGATTTCGGAACTAAAGAAGGGTGTCTTTTTTATCTTCAAGGGTGTCAAGGACCTTTCACGCATAGTACATGCAACAAAATATTATGGAATGATGTAAATTCTAAACCAAGAGCTGGAACTCCATGTTTTGGTTGCACTGAGAGAAATTTTCCAAAAATTAATCTTTTTAAAACAGATACAATGATGGGAATACCTTCTAAAATCCCTTTAGGTGTTACAAAAAGAGCATATCTTACATTAGCTGGAATTGCTAAAAGTTTGACAAATGAAAGATTAGAAAAAAGGCTTTTTGAATATGAAAAAACTAATAACAAAAATTGAGGGAGAAGCTACTCTTAATATAATTGGTGATGAAATTATTGAATGGGTAGATATTGAATTTCATCAATTTCGTGGAATAGAAAACTATTTAATAGATAAACATTATATGGATGCTTTAGTTATAAACCCCAGAATTTGTGGGATTTGTGGACATTCTCATTTAATAGCTACAGCTCAAGCTATAGAAAATGCTTTTGGTGCTATAATCACTAATAAAGCAAAACTAATTAGAGAACTTACTTTAAATTTTGAAATTATTGAAAATCATATCAAATGGTTTTATATTACACTTTTTCCTACACAAATTAAAGATAAAAAATATCTTTTTAAAGCTTTACAAGCTTCCCAAAAAATCTCTCAAGCTATCGCTTTAATAGCTGGACAATATCCACATAACTCTTATGCAATTCCTGGTGGAATTACAAGTGATATTACCTATTTAGAACTTACAAAAGTAAAAAATATAATTTACCAATTATTAGAGTTCAAACAAGAATTATGGTCAGATTTTGAACTATTTTTTACTAAAATTCCTAAAAATATAGGAAAATCTAATAATAGATTTTTAACAAAAAATTTAGATATCTCAAAAATAAAAGAAATTTCAAATAATCCTTATCAAAAAGTTACATACAATGGTCTATATTATGAAACTGGACCACTTTCAAGAATGAAAGAATATATCAAAGAAATATACCAAAAATACCAAGATAGTATCTATTCAAGAATTTATGCAAGAGTTTATGAAATCTTTTATCTTTTAAATAAAAATTTAGAAATAATCTCAAAAATTGATTTAAGTGAAAATTCATATATAAAACCAAATATAACTTCTAACAAAGGGTATTCTATTATTGAAGCCCCAAGAGGAGTTTTAATACATGAAATTGAAATATTAAATGAAAAAATTAAATATTATAATATTATAGTCCCAACTCAATTTAATCTATCTACTGGTTCAAAAGATAATCCTTCTGCTGCTCAACAAGCTCTATTGAATGAAAATAAAAAATATTTAGATACTATTTTTAAATGTTTTGATATTTGTGCCGTTTGTATAGGTCATTAATGTAACAAAAAATTAAAAAAATGAACAAAATATGAATAAATATATGTTCATTTATTCTTTATTATGTTAAAATTTTAAAGAATTATATTTCATTTGGAGGTAAATTATGAATGAGACAACATTCAATAGAATCAAAGAGAGATTAGAATCTCTTAAAAAACTTCCAGGAATCGCTGATAAATCAATCAGTGAAGTGATGGAAGAAAAAGGGTTTTCAAGAAGAGACTTTTTAAAATGGGCTGGAGCAATGACAGCAATGCTTTCTTTACCAGCAAGTTTTACACCACTTGTAGCCGAGGCAGCAGAAGTGAGTGATAGATTACCAGTAATTTGGCTACATATGGCTGAATGTACAGGATGTAGTGAAAGTTTAATTAGAACAGACACTCCTACAATTGATGATTTAATCTTCAATTATATCAATCTTGAATATCATGAAACAATCATGGCAGCAGCAGGATGGCAAGCTGAAGAAAATCTAAAAGAAGCAAGAAAAAGCTTCGCAGGTAGATATATCCTATGTGTAGAAGGTGGAATTCCTACAAAAATGGATGGTAGCTTCTTAACATTAGGGCCACACGCTGAGACAGGAAGAAAGGTTCTTGAAGAAACTGCAAAAGATGCAGCAGCTATTATTTCAGTGGGAACTTGTTCAAGTTTTGGTGGTATTCAAGCAGCAGCGCCAAATCCAACAGGAGCAGTAGGTGTTGATAAAATTATCGATAAACCAGTTATCAATGTTCCAGGTTGTCCACCAAGTGCTAAAAATATTGTTGGGACTATCTTAAATGTAATCTTATTTGGAGAATTACCAGCAGTTGATAACTTCAATAGACCAAAATTTGCTTATGGACTAAGAATTCACGATTTATGTGAAAGAAGAGGACACTTTGATGCAGGTGAGTTTGTAGAAAACTTCGGTGATAATGCAGCTGAAAATGGATTTTGTTTATACAAAGTTGGATGTAAAGGTCCTTATACTTTCAACAACTGTAGTAGAGAAAGATTTAACCAACACACATCTTGGCCAGTTCAAGCAGGACATGGGTGTATTGGATGTAGTGAACCAGATTTCTGGGATACAATGGCTCCATATGAAGAACCATTAGCAGATAGAAAATTTGCTTCAATTGATGCAGATGCAACAGCAGATAGCGTTGGTGTTAAAATTTTAGCAGTAGCAGGTGCAGCTATAGCAGCTCATGCAGCAATTAGTGCGATTAAAAATCCTAAGGAGTAATGAATGGCAAAAAGAGTAGTAATAGACCCAATTACAAGAATTGAAGGGCATTTAAGAGTAGAAGTAGTTGTAGATGATAACAACAAAATTATTGATGCATATTCATCTGCAACATTATGGAGAGGAATTGAAGTAATTTTAAAAGGAAGAGATCCAAGAGATGCTGGATTTATGACAGGAAGAATTTGTGGTGTATGTACATATTCTCACTATAAAGCAGGTATTACTGCAGTTGAAGATGCTTTAGGGATTGAACCACCACTAAATGCAAAACTTACAAGAACTTTAATGGATTATGCTTTATTTATGCATGACCATATGGTACATTTTTATCAATTACATGCACTTGATTGGGTTGATATTCTAAGTGCTTTAAAAGCAGACCCTAAAAAAGCAAGTGAAGAAGCTTTCAAATATGTTCCAAAAGGATACAACCCTATCGCAACTGGTGAAGATGAACTAAAACAAGTTCAAGAAACACTTCAAAAATTTGCTGATAGAGGGGACTTAGGACCATTCAAAAATGCATACTGGGGACACAAAACTTATAAATTCACTCCAGAACAAAACTTAATTGCAGCAAGTCACTACCTTAAAAACTTAGAGATGCAAAGAATTGCAGCACAACTAATGGCTATCTTTGGTGGTAAAAATCCACATCCACAAAGTTTAACAGTTGGTGGGGTTACTTGTATTATGGACCTTCAAGACCCAGCAAGATTAGGGGAATATTTAACTAAATTTAAACAATTAGCTGATTTTGCTCATAGAGCTTATTATGCTGATATCGCTATGGCAGCAGCAGCATTTGGAAGTGAACCAAGTGTTACTAAACCACTTAATTTAGGAAATTTCTTAACTTATAGAACAATGCAAGATAGTGCTAATACATGGCTATTTGATGCAAATGGGTATATTAAAGATTTCAATTTAAATAAATTTTACCCAATTGATGAAAACAAAATTACAGAAGAAGCAACTCACTCTTGGTATAAAGACAATGAACCACTTCATCCATATGATGGTAAAACAAACCCTGATTATACAGGATATAAAGATGGTGAATCAATCGGACCTGATGGAAAAATGGTTCATACAAAAGTTGTAGATGAAAAAGGTAAATATTCTTGGATTAAATCACCAAGATATGATGATGAACCTATGGAAGTTGGACCTTTAGCATGTATGGTAGTTAACTATGCAGCAGGAAACAAAAAAGTTCAAGCAGTTGTTAATGAATTCTTAGAATTTACAGGATTACCAGCAAGTGCATTATTTACAGTTCTTGGAAGAACTGCAGCAAGAATGCTTCAAACTATCGTGATAGCAAGACATGGTTTAAATGCATTTAATAATTTAATTGATAATCTTAAAAAAGATCAAACAACTGTAGCTCCTTATAAAATTGATAAAAACAAAGAGTATCAAGGAAGATTTATTGGTGATGTTCCAAGAGGAATGTTATCTCACTGGTGTAGAATTAAAGATGGTGTAATTCAAAACTGGCAAGCAGTTGTTCCTTCTACTTGGAATGCAGGACCAGCTGATGGTAAAGGTAAAAAAGGTGCTTATGAAGCAAACTTAATTGGTATGACACTTCAAGACCCAACTAAACCTTTAGAAGTTATTAGAGATATCCACTCTTACGATCCATGTATTGCTTGTGCTGTTCATGTGATGGATGTAAAAGGTAAGAAGTTAGGAGCATTAAAAGTAGACCCATTATATGGTGGATGCAGTATCTAAGGAGGCATCAATGAGTAAATTTTTAGAAAAAAAAGGTGAATATGAAGGTGGTATAGAGTTTAGTGCTGGATTTAGATGGCAGCACTGGATTAGAGCAATAGCAATTTTTGCTCTAATTGCCACTGGATTTTATATTGCAGACCCATTTATCACATATCAAAATGTAAGTGCAGAACCTACAAGATTTTTACATGCCGAAATTCGTGAATGGCATATAATTTTTGGTTTTGTAATGATTGGTGCTGTAGCTTATAAACTTTTCTTAACTCTTTTTACAAAAGAAGGTAAATTTGAGAGAGAAAGTGTAAAAGATGCATTTAATATCAAATTAGCGATTCAGCAAATTGGATATTATTTACTTATCAACAAACACCCACATACAAAAGGGATTTATAATCCATTACAATTTTGGGCTTATGTTGGATTATATGTATTCTTTATAGGAATTATTGTTACAGGTCTTGCATTATATGCTGAAGTATATCATGAAGGACTTGGTGGTGCTTTATATGGTTTTGCTAAGTTTGTAGAAACTATGTTTGGTGGACTTGCAGAAGTTAGATATTGGCATCATCTATTTATGTGGGGAATTATTATTGTAGTATTTATCCATATTTATATGGCAGTTTATAATGCTGTATTTGGTAAAAATGGGTCAATGGACGCAATCTTTAGTGGTATGAAATACGAAAAAGAAGACCACTAATTTCTCTTTTCCCTTTTTGGGAAAAATCTCTCTTAATTAAAAAAACTTATTTAATTTAATCTCTTAAACTTATTAAAAATACCTATCGTTCGAAAAAACTTCTTTATAAATAATTATTCATTTATGCTATAATAAATAAAAACTATAAATTTAAGGATTTTTATGAAAATTTTAATTTTGGGAATAGGAAATATTTTATTTGGAGATGAAGGGATAGGTGTTCATTTAGCAAATTATATAGATGAAAAATATGAATTTAGTGGACATCAAGTAGATGTAGTAGATGGTGGAACACTTGCTCAAAGATTAATTCCAATTATTACAGAATATGATAAAGTATTTATTTTTGATTGTGTTGATGTAGATGAAGCAGAAATTGGAGATGTTTACTTTTTTGATTTTAGAGAGGTTCCTGAATGTGTAAGTTGGCAAGGAAGTGCTCATGAAGTAGAGATGCTTCAAACTCTTCAAATGATAGAGATGATGGGAGATTTACCTGAGACTAAAATTATAGGAGTTGTTCCATATGTAATTGGAGAAGATACAACTTTTCATATAACTGAACCTGTACAAAAAGCAGCAAAATTAATGGAAAAAGTTTTAATAGATAACCTTAAAAAACTTGGTGTAGAAGTTAAAATTAAAAATCCAAATATAACACTTGATGAAGTAAAAAATTATTCTTATAAGAGAGGTGTAGAATGTATTTAAAATTTATAATAGAGTATGAATCTCCAAATGGATATGTTTGTAAAATAGCAAAAAATGTAGCTGAAAAGTTAGATATAAATATTGGTCTAAAAAGGGAAAATGATAAAACTTTAATCTTTATGGAACTTGATGAAGAAAAAATAAACTCTTTTGCAAATGAACTTGATAAAGAGCTTAAAAAATCTATATTTTTAGGAAAAATTGATGCTGTTGTAGTAGATCAATTTGAAAATGAAGATATAAAAACTTACGATTTTTCAAACAAACTTATAGAAATAGAAAATAATATAATTAAAACAAAAGATTATACTTATGAAATTAGTGAAGTAAAAGAAGATAGCGATTTAGTAATAGCTAAAAATTTAGAAGCAGTATCTAAATATTTTGTTGCTTTTAATGGTGATGAAGTGATTGCCAGCATTGAAAGACCAATTTTACATCTAAAAGTAAATCTAAATTTTAGAACTCTAACAAATCTTTTTAGAGTAAGTAGTTATGATGTTCAAATAGCTGATGAGTTTATGGATCCTTTTTTTGAAAAATTTGATAAACCACTTCTTGGAATAAAAATAATAAACGAAAATATCAAACCAATTAAAGGGGTAGTAACTGATACAAAAAATCATAAATTTTTAATCACAAGTGGTGAAAAATATTTAGTATATCCTCCAACTAAAGAGTATAATGAAAATAAAAAACCATATTTTGGATATTTTGGTGTTTTAAACCAATATAACCTATTAGATAAAACAACTATGGCATTCCCTTTTTACAAAAAATATCCATCAAAAGTTTTAATCAATTCCCCAAAATTTGGACTTGTAGATTATGTTGATTTTGAAGTTAAATTTAATAATTTTGATGAAGTTTTTGCTCAAATTAGTCTTGATGAAAATGGGAAAAAACTTATTTCTAATTTTGCAAAAAGAGAACCTGAACTTTTTAATAATGCTTTAAATTCAAGTTTAGATACAGATTACAAAGGTATCTATTATGTTTGGGGATTAATAGGGTGTGTTCTTGGATTTAGTGATAATATAGAAAATAGTGCTAAAAAACTACTTGAATTAGCCAATGATGCTCTTACAAAAAAAGGACCAAGAATTGACTATAAATTAGAAGATAAAAACCTTGATGCTACTTGGGCTATTAGAACTGCTATGAGTTTTAAATTAGCTGGTGTTGATGATAATCTAATCTCTTATGGAGTAATTGAAAGTTTTGCTGAATTTTTAAATAACCTTTATGAAGGGGTAAATAGAGATACTGAATTAAATGGTGCTATTATAGTAGGTGATCTATTTGATGGTGAACTATTAAATAAAGTATACACTTATGTAAGTAAAAACTATCCAGCATTTACTCCAAAAGCTTTACCTATTAGTGGTATAATTGAAGGGTATGGTGCTTGGTGTGTAGAAGAAAATAAAACAAGCTAAACTTGTTTTATTTTTTGATAGAAGCTTCATCTAAACAATAGATTCCTAAGTTAATATCACTTCCTGGTTTACTATAGATTAATTTTAAAAAGTCTGGTTTTAATTGTTTTACAGCAATTAAATCACCTTTTGAATTTTGATAAAACTCAATTCCATCTTTTTTGCTTTTTAAAGGGAATGTATAACTTTTATCTTTGATATATGCACCTTTTACATATTCCATTATTAAAATATTATCTTTATTTAAAGGTAATTTTTTTACTAATTTAAAATCTTTATCTAAGATATCTGTTACTACACATTTATATGGTTTTGCTACTGCACTTGTAAGTAAACCAATAAGCCCTAAACCTAAAAATAGTTTTCTCATGCTAACTCCTTATTTTTTTTAAAATTATACAATTAAATTTAAAAAAAATCTAATATTTTTACTATTTTTTATATATCTAAACTAAGTTATCTATAATTATTAAAAAATGGTATAATTTCATAAAAAAAGGTTTTTTTATGATTTATAGCCACGATATACCCAAAGGCGGTAAGCTTTATTTTGGTAAAAGTGCAAAATTAAAAAGAGAAATAGAATCTGTAAGTGCAGAAGTTTTCGAAAATAATGATTTTGATGAGATTGTAACTCCATATTTTTCTTATCATCAGCTTGAAGCTCTAAAATCAAAAGACTTAATTAAACTAAATGATACTCACAATAGAGATCTAACTCTAAGAGGTGATAGTAGCATAGATGTAATTAGACTTGTGAGTAAAAGATTAAAATCTGATTCTAAAAAATGGTTTTATATTCAGCCAGTATTTAGATATCCAAGTATAGAAATTCATCAAATTGGAGCAGAGATTTTAGAAGGTGATTTAAGTGAGGCTATAAAACTAAATAAACTTCTTATGGATAAATTAAACCTTAAACCAACTATTCAAATATCAAATATCAACATTATTCAAATCGTTAAAAAACTAACAAACCTTTCAATTGAAGAGTTAAAAAAAGAAAATTTAGAAGCTTTTTCAAAAATTGATTGGCTAAAAAAACTTTCTTATATCCACTCAAAAAAAGATTTAGAAGATTTATCAATTTACCCAGATGAAATAAAAAATGAACTTTTAAGAATCAAAAACTTAATAGATAAGCTAAATTTTGATATAGTTATAGCTCCACTTTTTTATGCTGAATTTAATTATTATAATGGATTATTTTATAGATTTTTTATCAAAAATTCACTTTTAAGTATGGGTGGAGAATATGAATTTCAAAATTTAAAAGCTGTAGGATTTAGCCTATATACTGATAACATAATAGAGAATAAAATATAAAAAGGACTTCAATGGCAGCAGATTTAATAGTAGGACTTCAATGGGGAGATGAAGGTAAAGGAAAAATAGTAGACTTAGTAGCAAAAAATTACGATATAGTAGTAAGAAGCCAAGGTGGACACAATGCAGGTCATACAGTTGTAATTGGTGATAAAAAATATGCTCTTCACCTTATGCCAAGTGGTGTATTAAATCCAAATGCTATGAATGTAATAGCAAATGGTGTAGTAGTAAGCCCTTCAAAAATTATAGAAGAGATGGAAAAATTTGATGATATTAAAAGTAGACTTTTAATCTCTGATAAAGCAACAATGCTTTTAGCTTATCATGCTGAAATTGACCAAGCTAAAGAAAAACTAAGAGGTAAAAATGCAATCGGGACTACTGGTAGAGGAATTGGACCAGCTTATGCAGATAAAATCACAAGAACAGCTCTTAGAATAGGTGATTTATTAAATATTGATAAAGCTATTGAAAAATTAAATGCTTATTTTGAGATGAATAAAGGGTATTTTGAATATCTTGGAATAAATATCCCAACTGAAAGTGAACTAAAAAAAGAATTACAAGGATATCAAGATAAACTTGGTAGCTTAATTATTGATACTACAAAATTTTTATGGGATAATATTGATAAAAATATCTTACTTGAAGGTGCACAAGCTACTCTACTTGATATTGACCATGGAACATATCCATATGTAACAAGCTCAAATACAATTGCAAGTGGTGCACTGACAGGAAGTGCTATCCCTCCTAAAAAACTAAATAAAGTTACTGGAATTGCTAAAGCTTATACTACAAGAGTAGGAAATGGACCTTTCCCTACTGAAGAGTTTGGAAAAGAGGGTGATTATATCAGAGAAAAAGGGTTCGAATTTGGAACAACTACAGGAAGACCAAGAAGATGTGGTTGGTTTGATGCAGTAGCTGCAAAATATGCTGTAACTTTGAATAGTTGTGATGAAGTAGCTATTATGAAACTTGATGTATTAGATGGATTAGATGAAGTAAAAGTATGTGTTGCTTACGAAAAAGATGGTGAACAAATAGATTATTTCCCTACAGACTTAGATAATGTAAAACCTATATATAAAACTTTTGCTGGTTGGAATGGTAGTGAAGGTGTTACGAAATGGGAAGATTTACCAAAAAATGCTCAAGATTATATTTTAGAGTTAGAAAAACTAATTGGTTGTAAAATAGCTTATATTGCTACAGGTCCTGAAAGAGACGCTACAGTAATTAGATGAAAACTTTAATTATAGCCTTATGGATAATCCTTTTTATCTATTTGGCTTATTTATTATTTAACTACATTAAATATAAACTATTAATCAAACAATTATCACAAATCCCTTTTCCAAAAGAGTATCAACAATATCTACAAAAAATACCACAATACAATGCTCTACCTAAAGATTTAAAATTAAAAATTGAAAGATCTATTTTACTATTTTTACAAACAAAAAATTTTATAGGTATAAATATCAATATTACTGATGAGATGAGAGTAATTATCTCTTTTTATGCTTGCTTACTTGTAATAAACAAAAATGAATGTTATGACAATTTAGAATATATTTACATATATCCTCATACTATAATTTTAGATACAATAAAAAATAATGGTGGTATTTATAGCAAAGAGCTATTTTTAATTTCGGGTGAAGCTATAGGTGATGGTGTAGTTATTGCATGGGATGAAGCAAAAAAAGATATCTACCATTTTAAAAACAAAAATCTTCTAATTCATGAGTTTACACATGAATTAGACCTTGAAAATGGACAAGCAGATGGTATACCTATATTAGAAAAAGGTAAGTATTATGAATGGATAGATATTTTAGGAAAATCGTATGAAGAATTTCAAGAAAAACTTATAAATAATAAAAATTTAAAAAAATATAAATTAATTGATAAATATGGAGCTACTAATAAAGCAGAGTTTTTTGCTGTATTAAGTGAAATATTTTGGTCTAATCCAAAACTACTAAAAAATCATTTCCCAAAAATTTATAAAGAATTTAAAAATTTTTTTAATTTTGACCCAATGATTTTATACAGAAAAAAATCTTAGTTGTATAAAATATAGACAATTTATCTCCTTTTTAAAAAACAATACTTGTTATAATTCGCCATAAAAATAATAAAAGGAGATATAATGCTTAAAAAATCTTTATTAGCATTAGCTTTATCTGTGCCTATGTTTGCAGCAGATAAGCTTGATACAGGTGATACAGCATGGATGATGATTTCTACTGCTTTAGTATTACTAATGACACCAGCAGGACTGGCTCTATTTTATGGTGGTATGACAAGAGCTAAAAATGCACTTAATACTTATGCAATGGTAGTAGGTGCTTTTGTAATTGGATTTGTTATGTGGATTATTGCTGGATACTCTTTAGCATTTAGCACAAATAGTAGTGCTACTTTACAAAATATTGTAGGTGGATTTGATAATCTATTTTTAAATGGAATTAACTGGAACGACTTAAGTGGAAGTTATCCTTTATTAGTATTTATTGTATTCCAAGGAACTTTTGCGGCTATTACAGTAGCAATTGCAAGTGGAAGTGTAATTGAGAGAATGAAATATTCTACTTGGCTTGTTTTTGTGGCTATTTGGGTAGTAGCAGTATATGCTCCTATCGCTCATATGGTATGGGGTGGTGAAGGTGCTTACCTTTTTGATGCAGGTGCATTAGATTTCGCAGGTGGAACAGTAGTTCATATGAATGGTGGATTAGCAGGGCTTGTTTTAGCTATTTTAGTAGGTAAAAGACAAGGGCTTAATAAAGTAGCAATGAAACCAATGAGTATTATGCTTACATCTTTAGGTGCCGCTATTTTATGGTTTGGATGGTTTGGGTTTAATGCAGGTAGTGCATTTGGAGCAAATGAGATTGCTGGACTTGCATTTTTAACTACATCTTTTGCACCAGCAGTAGCAGCTATTGTATGGTTATTACTTGAATATATCACTTATAAAAGAATGACTCTTTTAGGTGCAGTTTCAGGTGTGGTAGCTGGTCTTGTAGCAATTACTCCAGCAGCTGGATTTGTAGATGTTATGGGTGCATTTATTATAGGTGCAGTAGGAAGTATAGTAGCTTTTTATGGTGTTGTAGGTCTTAAAAAGAAACTTGGTTATGATGATAGTTTAGATGCATTTGGTATTCACTTTTTAGCAGGACTTTGGGGTGCATTAGCAGTAGCTTTCTTAGCTGTAAAAGATAATGACCTTTTATGGGATGGTCCACTAAAAGAAAATGGTGATAGAGTAGCTCAATTTTTAGTTCAACTTGAGTCTGTTGTTATCGTTGGTGCATTTACACTAATTGGTACTATAATTGTATACTATATCGCAGCTGCATTAACTGGTGGTGGTAGAGTAGATAAAGACACTGAAACAATTGGACTTGATGAATCAGTTCATGGTGAAAGTGCTTTTGAAGTAAAATAAAAAATAGCCTATAGAAATCTATAGGCTTTTAGACTAAGGAGAACAAAATGAAAAAAATTGAAGCTATTATTAAGCCTTTTAAACTTGATGATGTAAAAGAAGCTCTAACAGATGTAGAAATTTCAAGAATTACAATTTCTGAAGTAAAAGGGCATGGTAGACAACAAGGACATACTGAATTATATAGAGGAAATGAATATGTTGTTGAATATCTTCCAAAAGTAAAAATTGAAATTGTTGTAAATGATGAATTTGTAGAAAAAGCAATCGATGCTATCATAAATGGTGCTAAAACTGGAAAAATTGGTGATGGTAAAATCTTCGTAATGCCTGTAGAAGAAGTGATTAGAATTAGAACAGGTGAAAGAGGAAATGAGGCTGTATAAGCCTTCTATCCTTTTATTTTCACATAAAAAGAGGTGTTTTTATTATCACACTCTAAATAAGATAAAGACTTCATCAACTCCCCATATTTTTTAAATCCATAATTTCTTGTATCAAATGAAGGGTAATTTTTTTGGATAAATTGAGAAACTGTAGCTAAATCTGCCCATCCATTTTCATTTGAAACAGCTTCTATGGCTTTTATAATTATATCTTTTAATTCATTTTGTTCATTTCTTGTAAGCTTATTATCTCTTAGACCTTGTAAATTTTCTGTAAATATAAATTTATCACAAGCTCCTATAAATGCCGATGGTGTCTTTTTTTCTCCAAATCCATATACCTTTAGACCAGATTCTCTAATTCTTGTAGCAAGTCTTGTAAAATCACTATCTGAAGATACTATACAAAATCCATCTACCACATTTGAGTGCAATATATCCATAGCATCAATAATAAGTGCTGAATCTGTAGAATTTTTTCCTGTAGTATAACTAAATTGCTGAATAGGCTGAATTGCATAAGTGATAAGATTTTCTTTCCAATTTTTAAGTCTATTAGTTGTCCAATCACCATATGCTCTTTTTATAGTAGCAATACCAAATTTTGAAACTTCTTCTAAAAGTTCACTAATAATAGAAGCTTGAGCATTATCTGAATCAATTAACAAAGCTAATCTATCTGCTTTATAATCTTTTATCTTTTCCAAAAATTTATCAATATTTTCATTATTCATAATCCACCTTTAAAATACTATAATAGCAGGTTTTTTTGCTTTTTTAGCAGAATTTGCTAAATTTTTAAGAGTTGTTTTAATTATATTATTCTTTATTGTAGCTTGAGAGATAATATATACCTCTTTATTTTCATCTATTCCAATTTCAAGTGCCTTATCTTGTATATTTTTAGCTCTACTAAGTCCCATTAAAACTATTATTCTTAAATTTTCTCTATGTAATAAATCAATCCAATTAAGATTAATTCTTGAACCTTTTAGATGAGCTGATACTACCATAAAACTATCTTTACTATTTCTTAAAGTTACAGGGATTAAAGCTTCAGTTGGGGCTGAAATAGCACTTGTAAGCCCTTCTATTATCTCTACTTCTATCCCTTCTTTTATAAGCTCACTCATCTCTTCATATCCTCTACCAAATACAAAAGGATGACCTCCTTTAAGTCTTCCTACAATTTTACCCTCTTTTGCTTTTTGTACTAAAAGTTCATTTATTTCATCTTGTTTTTTATGGTGATACCCTTTTTGTTTTCCTACATATATTTTTTCACAACTCTTAGGTAAAATATCTAAAATCTCAGGATTTACAAGATGGTCATACAATGCCACATCTAAAGTTTTTAGAGTATTATAAGCCCTAATTGTAAGCAAATCCACTGCCCCTGGCCCACATCCTATGATA
>Ga0256828_1000930_pt1 | contig 18954 bp, 24 predicted proteins | sample CV88metaG_FD_185993 | JGI IMG/M metagenome (GOLD analysis project Ga0256828, IMG submission 185993) | Hydrothermal vent microbial communities from East Pacific Rise, Pacific Ocean - CV88 | ecosystem: Environmental > Aquatic > Marine > Hydrothermal vents | place: Pacific Ocean: East Pacific Rise...
TAACCCTTTGGCAAAAAAAGCCTCCGAACGTGCTCTTTCACAAAAGTTAAGATAATTGGAGTGATAAACCACCCCTCCCGTATCTGTATCTTCATAGTAAACTCTTATCTGCACCCTATACCTCCCTATTTATCTAGCTTTTGAGCCTCTTCTAAAATATTCGCTCCAAAATTCGCTCCAATTTTAGAAATATTTTCAATTCTAGCATCTTCTTCTTTTATTATATACTTGGTATAATATTTTAAAGTTGTTTGAACACTTTCATGCCCTAATGTTTTACTTACCCAAGTAATATCTTCACCCTTACTAATAAGCTGAGATGCAAATGTATGACGCAAATTATACAGTTTTCTTACTTGTATATTTACTTTTTTTAAAACTTTTTTAAAATGAACTCCAATAATATCATGGGAATAAAATTGTTTATGAAAACTACTTAAAAAAACAATTTCTTGGTATCCTGTTAGTTCAAATTGTTTTTTTAATGCAAATTCAGCCATTGGCAGCATATCTATTTTTCGTTTGCTCGCCAATGTTTTTACAGGACCTTTATGACTATTTACAATTGTTTTATAAATGCTTATTTGCTTTTTATCAAAATCAATATCTTTCCATAGTAAAGCAATAATCTCTCCTGGTCGTATCCCACTTGAAAACATTAACATAATGAAATTTTTTAAATAACCATTAGTATTTTCTAAAATAATTTTTATCTCTTTTTCTGAAAAAGGAAAAATATCAATATCAATATCAATATCATTCATTGTAACTTTTTTAATAGTTTTTGGAGATTTGACTTTTCTCAGAGGATTTTTTTGTATAACATCGTTTTCAGTTGCATTATCCAATATTGACATGAAAACTGAACGATATTTTACTACAGTTGAATTTTTATACTTTTGCAGCAGTTGATTTTGCCACTTTTCCAATTCTATGGGTTTTATTGAAGTTATTATACGATGACCAAAATACGGTTTTATGTGTCTATTAAAATGCCCCAAATTTCTTTTTGCAACATGGGGTCGGACAGTTCCCTTATAAGCTAAAAAAAAATCTTCAGTCCATTCCTCAACAGTATATTCCTTATTTTCCTCATCTTCAAAATTTGTAATTTTACCTGTTAAGGCTTCAACTATCTGAGGAATAATTTCTTTTTTGACACTAATTAAATTTGATGGAGTTGCAGCAAGCTTCGTACTTCTTTTTATCATACTTCCATCTTTTGGATTTTTAAATGATATTTGCCATATGTCATATTTTTCAAATATAGTGAATGTATATTCTAAATAATTCACTTTTTCTCTTTTTTTTGATTTAGCCAATTTTCACCCCTTTTAAAATATTATCCACAGATGGATGATAAATCTTTTTTGCTACCTTAACTTTTTTCTCTTCTTTTTTTCCATTTTTATTTCTTTTAAAATTTAAAATTCCAGATGGTATAAACTCTTTTTTTCCTTTTTCATTAATAAAATAATGCACACCCTCTTGGAATGTTCCATTTTCTATGTAATAATCTACCATTCTGTCTGTTTTTCCTAGTAAATTTGCTACTGCTTTTTTAGTAGTAAGTATTGGAATAGTAAGTAACATCAATTCTTCTTGTGCTTCCAACTTTTCTAAAATTAAATATAAAATTTCTTTATCAACTTCAATCATAATTTTCTCCTATAAGACTGCTATATCAATATTCATATTTTCACCTGTACACACTTATACTAGATTACTACTATTTTTATAATCCCATAAAAAAGAACTTGTACGGCTTATATCACTTGTACAATAGTTTTTTACAACTTATTCAGTTTTTTGCAGGTTACTATTAGTATCAAGATACTCAACCTCGACAACATTTGGTTTTTGAAAAATTAAGGAATAGACTGATTTATTATTTTGTGTTAACTTTTCTTCTTGCCAGTATATACCCTTACCGTTTTGTAAGGCTTGGTTTGACTTGTTACGGCTATAGCCTTGTTTTTGAAGGCATTGCATTATCTGACTATAAGTGGGTTTTTGAGTTTGAGTCTCAATGAAATCTTTTATAACTTCATTAATTTCGGATATTTCCCGAGTCTCCGATGCCTTTAAAAAGTCTATTTCGGTAAGTTTATGATCATTACTATAAGTAAAAGCTAATGACTTCAATTCGCCAACTCTATTTTTTATTGGTTCAAATAGAAAAGTAGATTTATCCTTATTTTGTTTAAGTATAAAAGCATTACTTGAGTCTTCTTCCCACGCACTGGATCCTGCATATACAAGCTCTGATAGGTCTTTTTGCGGTCTATTGGTATGATGCAGTAGTATGACTGTAGCTCCATTATTACGAAGTTGTTTAAAAACCTCCATGATTTTGCTTACATCCCTATTTTTGTCCCGATCTCCACCAACCATAAAATTTTTTGCGGAGTCAAAAATCACCAATACATTAGTTAAATTTGTTTGCTTTAGTTTATTTATCAGCTGCCAGATTTGTTGTTTGGTGGCAAAAGTCGGATGTATATATTGGAGTTTTATACCCCATTTATCGCGTAAAATTCCCAAATTTCGCTCTTTTAGTGTGGTTAGTGAGTTATCTAAATCAAAATAAAATACATAATCGATGGTGTTTGCTTGTAATGCCATATTTGCAAGTGCAAGTGTCGTTAATGATTTTCCAGAACTTGGCTTAGCTGCTATCATTGTAAGCTCATTTTTTACGATAAGATTATTATCACTCAGGTATTCAACTTTTATTTCTTCTAACTTTTTTTGATTGAGATTAAATTTATCAAATCGATTTATTAAATCATCAACTTTCTTGCTTTCTTTTTGTCCTATTTGATTTTTTAGATTTTCAATTTCAGCCTCAACCACTTCTATCTCTTCATCATTTAGGTCTTTCATAGTTAGCTCTTCAAGTTGCTTAATTCTCGTCTTTATTGCCTCTTTTTTATTGAAATCTGCCTCAATTTTTGCTACACTTTCACTATAATTCATTTTTTAAGCTCCTTTTTTTAAAAAATTAAAACCATTTGAGTATGCCCGTATTCAGTTGGTTCTCCACCTATTTTTCCATTACTAAGCATTTCAGCCCAGTCTTGGTGCCATAGTTCTATTTCGTTTTTTCGTTTTTGTTTGAACTCCTTTTCCTCTTCTTCTTTGATTATAATTAATAAAGCATCTTCAGTATGCGATACATTATCATTCAATTCATAACCTATTGAACTAGCATCAATATAAGACTTGTATTTTGGATTTGTTGCTATGTTTAAAAAAACATTACCCCATCGAGCGGCTAACCACTTTATTGTTTGTTCCGTATCATATAATTTATTAGATAAGCTATTTTTACCTGCCTTTCCATTTTTAAGCATTTTAAATCTTACTTTTTCTAAATATTTATCTACTTCGCTACCAATATCATCAATCTTTCTCGCAAGATCATACTGAGTTGAATGCTTAGCGATTCTTTCTCTATTTGCTTCTCTTAACCAATAGACAACCTCTTTAAAAAGTTCAAGTTTTGTAAAAATTTCTTCTGAATTATTAATTTTCGGTGCTATAAATTTAATTATTATTTCAATACTCTTCACAATAAACTCCATTTGGTTTAAAAATACTATTTAGACAATTTAATTTCATATAGAAATTATATATGAATTACTCTTAAATAAAATTTAATTTCATATAGTGTATAATTTTTCAAATAGAAATAGGATAAATGATGAAAGAAGCCATAAAAAAATTGTTGCAAATATCAGATGTATCGTATTATCGATGGAAAAAAGAGCGTCCTATATTTGATTTTCTAGAAAAATATTTTTCTAAAATAGAACTAGAAGAATTTTTAAAAACTGGGAAAATTGAAAAGTTAGACTTAATTAAAAATTTTGATAAAAATGATTTAAAACAACAATTAGCTTCTTCTAACAATGAAGAAAATTTCAATTATGCTTTGGAAGATTATGTTGTAATCAACTTAAAACGATTTCACAAAATGGATAGGAATAAAATATTTCATCTCTTTTTTCCTTCTTCAGAGTTCATTACCCGACACCTTAAACAAATTGAAAGCACTATAGATTTGAATGATCTTACAGTGGTTAATGCTCGCAAGAAATTTAAAGAATTTTTAACAAAGGTTCCATTAAATAAGTTTTTAGACTCAGAGAATAAGAGAGAAAAAGTTTTAGAGGAAATTGATCAAGATTATGCTGATATTGAACTATATGTAATTTTGAAACATAGACGTAAATTTATTTAGTCAATTCCTATTTTATAGCTCACTTATCTAGATACTTGTGAACACTTCTTCTTTAATTCTTCACAAAACCTACTCTGAATAATCTCATTACCATTACTAAAATGATCTTCATCAAAAAGAGACCAACCTTTTTCTTTTGAGATGATACGATTCACTCCAACTGCTGTGCAATGCAGAGGTTTATTGGTATTGAATGCTTTTATCGTATTATTGTGTTGTGTTTTACTATCATTTGCATCCCACAACAATATAATCACTAAAACAGCTGTAGCAATATACATAAAATAAGGCACTCTAAATTTTCCACCCTCTGCCTGCACTCTTCCTGCTTCATAGAGCGTTAAAAGAATAGTCGCCAATACTATTAATCCCGTCATAATTAGAAATAAAGGATTTACATAATCAAACATCTACTTCCTCTTCATCTCTGTGATGTTCTAATTCCAACGCTGCTACATTGGCAATTGCATTACCACAGTGTGGACACTTAATGCTTGCTGCTGTGTTCATGATTTATTTCTCCTTTTTTATTTTGCATAATCTGGGTTTAATTTTTTGTAACCACGTTTGTATTTCTCTTGAAGCTTTTTCTCGAAATATTGATATACTGTTTTATAGCTTTCATAATACTCCTCTATCACCCGTATCGGTTTGGCACGTTTGAGACTGCCGTACTCTTTTGTGAAGATATACTCCCCAAAGATATTAAGCATAAGGGAGAGTTTGTAATATCTTACTTTATGGTTCACTTCTCTGTAGAGGGTTATTCTATAACTACTTTGCATACTGCTACTCCTGAAACCCTATCTCTGTTCACACATATCTGCTCGAATCATCAACGAATCTTTTATAAAGTAAAACCCATCAACACTCCAGCCATCTTTTTTACTGACACGATAGAGATTCTTATTATTTTTACATTGTAATACCCTGTTGTGCTTTAGCATTGTAGTAGTATTATCAATAGCATCTTGCTCAGAGATATAAGCAACAACAAAAATTGACAATACCGCAGCAATAGCCGTACCATGAAAATAGTTTATATTTACAGAACTTCTCTTATCTGATTGTAAACTACAATACAGCAGATAATTAACTCCAATAAACATCACTACTGCGACAACCATCTCTTGCTCTATAAATTCAAATATATCTTCTCCCTCAAATTATTATCGTACATCTCTAAGAATCTCTATCCCTTCATCTATTACATCAATCTTTTTTTCTATTCTCTCTAACTGGAGTGCTAACTTTTTATCTGCTGAATCATTAATAATATGCTCATAACTTTGTAGTTGTTGTTGCAACTCTCTATATGCATTAATATCAAGAAGAACAGCCTGAGCAGGAGTGTTTTCTTTTGGTGTAATATAAATTGCATCACAGCTTTTTGAGTGTACCTTATTGAGTGCAGGCTCTAAACTCTTTTGCAATTTTTCTTTTGAGTAAGTCTCTGTTTTTAAAGCTTGGGTATTAGTTGACTTCGTTTTTTGCATCTGTTTTTCCTTTTTGTTTGATTTTTGGTTTTTAATTTTGTATCTTATATGATACACTTGATATGTTCTCTCTCTTTAGAAGATCTTATCCAGATAATAAAGCAAAATATCTTTATGCTTTTCATATTTCTTATCTGTAAAGAGGATATAAAAGAACCCTGCTCCCAATGCCAAAAAGAGAATGACTTGATAAGCACCTTTCATAATCAGCATATCTATAAGTAATATCCAAACAAGCATCAACAATGCTTCAGGAAAAAAATACTTATCCGCAAATTTAAAAAAGAGTCCACTTTCTATAAAATAGTACATCAATACAAATGCCATAATCGTACTGACTATCAATGTTGTTGGAGTTCCATGGGTAGTTATTCCATAAGCAGCATACGCTTCATTCATATCATAGGCTATCGTTGCGAGTGACATAGAGTTTTTCTCCTTGGTGTTGGATTTGCAGTGGGGTGGTGTGGAGTGTTAGGAGTTTTGCATCTTGTTCATACCAGAGAATGGCATCATTGATACCTACACCTGCAACAATGTATTCAAATCCATAACTATCTCTGTAATATTGCCCTGCCTTTTGGATATAGATCATTGATTCTATTGCTTGATACAATGCTTTGTCTCTATGTGCCAGTATAAAAGAGTCAAGCTCTGCATCACTAAGTTTAGAGAGAAGTATATCAGGAAGTGGTTCGCATCCTACTTTGCCAAACGTTGTAACACGCTGCATGAAAAGTGCTATGACATCATCAACTGCCATATCCGCATCAACACCATCTAATTCAAACTCTACAAATGTTCCTGTTATTTCATTCTTGTACATAAAGAGCAATGGCACTTAAAAACGCTGTACTCTTTATACTTCTCACTATTATTTGTACAGAACGTATCAAACTCGTCTGTTGTAGTAGTGACAGGTTCAATATACCAAAACAAATTATGATGCATGGTGACTCCTTTTTTATATTGTAGTTGGTTTTTCAGGACATTTTATATTTTATGGCAAATTGTCAAATCGTTAATCTATTCTATACACTGGCTTTGCTTGAGCATATACTGCAAATAATACTACAAGTATAAAAAGACCGGCTGCACCCACTACTAGATAAAGTACCTGTTGAATAACAGTAAAAATAGCCCCAGTGAATAAACCTGTTTTATCAATATTGGTATAAATTATCCAGAGTAATAAGATTGCACCTATTGCCATTAAAATTTGACCATTTAATATATCACCATGTTGGCTGAGAGCATTTACATACCAGTTATAGCCAAAGAATGATGCACCATATCCTGATAATGAAGTAATAAGGGTAATTTTATTGAGAAATAAATATCTATACTTCTTTTGAGTATATTTATTTATTTCTACAGCAATCATATACAACATATACAATACAGCTAAAGTAGCGAGAATTTTTAAAATCAGCATTTGATATCCTTTTTATTATTAACTACCTTATTATATATTTGGTAGTCTTTTATATCCAATAGAAGTATACTTAAAATATTACAAAAGTACAAATCATAAATATCAAATAGTAAAAACAGTATAATGACAACTATGTAAAGGGGTATGTTTGTTTGACTTAAAAGCCAAATTAGAAGAAGAGTTTCATGATGTTTCAATTGTTAAACTTAAAGATTTAACAAAAAAAATCGCTGTCATTTCAAAGGTGCGTGTTGGTACGAAAAGGGACTTTATCAATTATAATGAGGTAACACTTGTAGACATTGATGCGTATGGTATCATTCAGGTTAATTCTGCTAAGAAAAAACCGGCACCGGCAAACGCTAGTGCAATTGCATCACAAGCTCTACATAAAAATGACCTCTTAGTCTCTTATAGAGGATTAGATATTCAAGTTGGTCGGATTGATAAGGAATATAAAGACCCTGTTGTAAGTAACAACAGTGCAATACGTATTCAATTTGAATATAAAGATGCACAAGAGGAGGAAGAAGTCTCCCTGTTTGTTCAAACTTATTTACAACTTCCATATGTGAAAGAATATATAGCAAAAAGACCACAAAGCACTGAAAACAACAGAAAAATCCTCAGTCCTCTTTTTTTAGCAAATCTTCCTATTCCCCTTTTTTACTCAAAAGATTATGCATTTAAAGATTTTATACATAACCATCTCAAAGCGGTGAACACAGTGAAAAGGATGATGCAAGAGATGGAGGAGTTACAAATCATAATCGAAGAGTATAAAAATGACTCTTTACCTTTATATTTATCAAACTCAACAAACCTGACAAAACTTGGTACAGAAGAGAAAAAAGCTTTAACATCGCTAGGTATAGCTAGTAAAAGAGTGAAAAACTTAGTAAAAGAATTTGTATCTTTTAAAAGTAAATAACAATCTATCAAATAAGTATTTTACAAGTATTAAACTATTATAATACTCACAATAAAGGAGTTTTTAATGATAGTTTTATTCTCTCATCAAAAAGGTGGCGTTGGCAAAAGTACCATTGCTATTAATTTTGCATATCAGATTCAAAAAAAATATGATGACATAAATATACTTGATCTTGATTCTCAACACTCAGCTGTACTCTTTAATCAACTTCGTACAAGCGAAAAGCTTCCCATAATTCAATGTGTTACTCAAAACGAAGTAAATTTAACAGAATTTTTGAGTAAGTATCGAGCAAATAAAAATAATCTTCTTGTAATTGATAGTGGTGGGTATGATAGTGATATCAATAGAACAGCACTCATTAAAGCTGATATCATCATTACTCCAGTTGGTATATCACAAATAGAGATATTTGGACTGCAAAAATTCAGAAAAATATTAAAAGATGCAAGCGAAGCACTTGGCAAAAAAATAAAAACGAATGTCCTACTTAACAATGTAGACAGCAGATCCAAATCAAAACTCAAAGATTTGCAAGATTACATTATAGAAAAACATAATTACTTTAATCTTTTAGAGAGCACGTTATATTCAAGAGCAGACTATAAAAATAGCTATGGCGAAGGACTTACAGTTAAAGAACTTAACAAAAAAGGTCAAGCTCAAAAAGAAATTGAGAAGTTTACAAAAGAGATTTATACACTACTAAATAACTAGTTTTATACTAGTATTTTAAAAGGATTAATATGGCAAAGATTAAAGAGTTAGATGATTTAGAAATTACAGAAAAAGAGACAAGTTTTATAAAAGCAGCAGATATGAATAAAGCCAAGAAAAATAAAGGTGGCAGACCAAAAAAAAACATTCATGAAAAAGCAAGTGAGCAGATTTTTATCAATGTTACCAAAGATGAAAAAGCTAAAATTGAATCTGCTGCTAAAGAACTAGGGATTAGTGTTAGTGCTTTAGCCAAAATTGCTATTAATAAATTTATATAGTCAATCCTTGAGAACAAATTCTAATTTTACATCTCTTATTCTGTGTCCTAAATATAGTTAAATAATCTTTTTACAGTATCTTGCATAGCACTTTTGAAAGCATCATCCTGTGCAATTTTTTTATAAAGTTCTAGTTCATTGCGTCTTTGTTGTTGCATCACCTCATCAAATATCTTTTTATACGCTAAATCCCTATTTTGTTCATCAGGATTATCTAAATATTTACTTCGATAGTCTGGGTGCTCTTGAATTTTTCTGGCTATATTAACACATCTAACTCTTTGTTCTTCGGGTGTGGCATCCCACCCTTGAAACCACTTATCATTAAAGCTTTTTATAATCTCATCGAGAGGATCTTTGTCTTGATCTTCATTATGCACTCCTCTAGGATTAGGATTTTGCGGATCTATTTCTGTTTGGCTATCATCCAATCCTATAGTTGTGTTGAGTTTTGTTCTCTCCAATCCATAAGTAGAAAGGTCTACTGATTCTAGTAATGCATCAATAGCATCTGCCTCTTTATCTTTCACAACCAATTTTGGAATCAAAAACTTTAAAAACCAAAAAAGCTTCTCCCAATCAACTATTTCATAAGGCAAGATAGAAGCCATTTGTCCATAAATCTTTACAAATTGTTTTGCTTTGATTTTATAATCGGCTTTTTGAGTATCTTCTAATGCCAATGTACTGTTAAATCGCTCTGCTACCATATCTATTATAGGGCTTAATTCACTCGCTTCAACTCCAGAAAAGTATTTCTCTATAAATAGCTCCACTTCATCCAATTCATAAATACCTATGCTATCAAGGTGTTCTTTGAGTTCATGAAGTACATTAACATCTGTAGCGGAGCTAAGTGTAGTTGCTGTATAAAAAGGATCAAAAGAAGCTTTTATATCATCCACTGTATTGAAAAAATCCAAAATAAAAAGATCTTCTGTCTTTTTTCCTAAACTATTGGCTGCACGATTAAGGCGTGAAAGTGTTTGTACTGCTTGAACACCTTGAAGCCTCTTGTCTACATACATTGCTGTAAGCTTTGGCTGATCAAAACCTGTAGTAAATTTATTGGCTACTATCAATAGTCGATATTCATCTGTATCAAACTTATCAGCTATATCTTTACTTGCAAATCCGTTTATACTATCTTCTGTGTACTCTATGCCATCCACCGTTTTCTTACCTGAAAAAGCTATAAGAATTTTAAAAGGCTTACCCTTTTCCCTAAGCTTTGCTTGAAGTGCTTGATAATAAAGAATAGCAGACTCTATACTTTGGGTAACCACCATTCCTTTTGCCTTGCCTTTGAGCTTCTTTCTATTTACTACATGGTCAATAAAATGCTCGAGCATAATATCAGCTTTAGTATCAATGGTTTGCTTATCTCGTTCTACATAGGCTCTCAGTTTTTTCTGTGCTTTTGCGGTATCAAAAAGTGGGTTATCCACTATAGACTTCTCTATCTCATAATAACTTTTATAGGTTGTATAGTTTGCCAACACATCAAGAATAAATCCCTCTTCAATCGCTTGTTTCATCGAGTAGAGATGAAAAGGTTTAAAGCTTCCATCTTCTTGTTTTTGACCAAATTTTTCAAGTGTTATCGGCTTAGGTGTAGCCGTAAATGCTAGATATGAGGCATTGCCTTTCATCTTTCTGCTTTTCATCGCTTCCACTATGGCATCTTGTGCATCTGGTTCATCATCTCCAAAAGCACTATTCATACTATCGTGTGCAGAACCACTTTGTGAGCTATGGGCTTCATCTATCACCACTGCAAACCTTCTATCACTCAAATCTGACATACCATCCATGATAAATGGAAACTTTTGAATCGTAGTTATTATAATTTTCTTTCCACTCTCCAAACTTGCCTTTAGAACTTTTGCTGAATTTGCAGGTGCAACAATATTCTTTACTTCACTGAACTCTTTAATATTATCTCGAAGTTGCTTATCTAGCAATCTTCTATCTGTTACAACTATCACAGAGTCAAACAGAGGATTTTGTAAACCTTTACTTCCAGGAAGATTCTCTTTTTGTGGATAAGTCTCTATAAGCTGATAAGCTGCCCATGTAATAGAGTTTGACTTTCCACTCCCTGCACTATGCTGTATAAGGTATGTTTGCCCTACACCATGTTCGCTGGCATCCTTCATAATCTTTCTTACAACATCCATCTGATGATAACGAGGGAAAAAGAGTGTACGCTTAGAAAGAGTATCACTTCTTGTACCATCAAGTCGTACAAAATGCTGGATTATATTTGCTAACGACTCTTTGGTAAAGACCTCTTCCCAAAGATAAGCAGTTTTATGTCCGTGTTCATTAACAGGATTACCCTTGCCGTGGTTATTGCCTTTATTAAACGGTAAAAAGAATGTTTTCTTACCATTAAGGTGTGTAGTCATATAAACTTCATCTGTATCAACTGCCATATGAACAATACACCTTGCAAACTGTAAAAGTGTTTGCTTAGCATCTCTATCTTCTCTGTACTGCTTTTGCCCATGCACCCTAGCTGTCTGCCCTGTCCATGCATTTTTAAGCTCCATTGTCACAATAGGCAGACCATTTAAGAATATCACCATATCAATCTCTTCACCAGGATTACTCACCGAATATCTGAGCTGTCTGGTGACACTAAATTCATTACTGGAGAATCGTTTTTTGATCTCGTCTGAGCTTGATGGTAGGGGAGCAACATACATCAAAGTAAAATGAGCATCTTCAACAGATAAACCTTTTTTCAAAACATCGAGTATGCCATACTTCTTTATCATCCTATCAAGGCGTTGAATGATTTTTAGTTTGTATTGAGGGTCTCGCTTGAGCTTATCTAATTCTTGGGGTTGTGTAGTTTCCAAAAAGTGCCAAAATCTTTTGGTATCGATGGCATACTCTTTATCAAAATCATTGGGGTCACCCATATAAAACTTTTTATTATCACTATTTATAGGTAAAGGTTCCGTTACTTCATTTGATAACTCTTCAAGCGAAACACCTACCAAAGATTTTTCAATACTACTCTCCAACGCTTGTTCATTTGTTTTACTTTTTTTCATTTAAGCCCACTTATATTTATCTCTTAATTGAAGCAAATGATAGTTGTCAAATCTCACAATTTTTTCATGCATCAATCGTCCAACAATAATAGATGGTTTTATTCCAAGTTCTTTGGCAAATGATTTGACAGATTCTTTGCTAAAAGAACCTTTATTTACAAAACTTTCAAACTTATTTTTTGGTATTAGAAAATCTTTTGCGAACTGATCAGCTTCATTTTCTTGTTGTTGTAATGCTGGGTCATTACAACCATCTTCTAAAAAAACTTCTCTTTTATCATGTAATAAAATATGCGCAATTTCATGAAATAAACTAAACCAAAAAATATCTGAATAACTCCCTTTTATACTCATAACAATAACTGCTTTACTTCTATCATCTATCCAGAAAGTTGCACCATTGACTTTGGTTTTTTTAAAGTGTGGCAACATAACAAATGATACACCACAACTTACTAATATTTTGCGTATACCTTCTATAGATTCATTTATATTTTCTAAATTCATTAAATCTTTTATATCGCTCAATAATGATTTCAATCTCTTTTTATCAAAACTCTCTGTTTTTATTTTAGATGCTTCTACCCGTCCTGCTTGAATCCATGTAGCTATGGCTTCATGTGATACACTTTTATGATCAGAGACTCTAAATGCTGGTTGATATGCCTTAACTTGAGAGATTTGAATAAGTTTTGCCACACCAAAAAACTTTTTTAATTCTTCTACTTTCTCGACTGCTCTTCGAGTTGCTTTTACAAATCCCAATTTAGCTAACTCTGCATAAGGAAAATTTGGAATAAGTTTTGATTCCTCTTCCATTTGCTTTAACTCTTCTGCTTTAGCCAATACGATCTGGTACTCACTCTCAAGTCCTAACCATATATGAGAAGGGACACCAAGTACATCTTCCAGCTCTAAAGCTGTTGTAGATGTGATACTTTTTTTGCCCTTGATGATCTCATTGATCATTTGCTTTGGTCGCCCCATTCTGTTAGCGAGCTCTGCCTGACTCATCCCTATATCTTCTAGCATCTCTTCAAGATACTCACCTGGGTGAATGGCTAAATCTGATTGATAATTAGTCTCCATAATGTTTACTTACCTCCTCTATCCGTGCTATGTCAAAAGTCTCTCCATCATTAGTGATGATGAGTCTATAAAAGCCTGTGAGTGTAACGGCAAATTCTCCTTTTCGGTTACCTTCTAATGAGTGAAATTTTAAAGTAGGGATAGCATACAAATCATCAAAGCATTTCGCTGCTTTGATGATGTTAATTCGCATAATATATCTTTTAGCTACCTGCTGCCCATATGCTCTAGAAGCTTCTCTATAATCAAGATATTGCTTCTCTAGCTTTTTGGTTCTAAATCGTATTTCCAAAAATAGTCCTTAATATTCACCCTTTAGGTGAATATTATATGATTATACAACTTGATATATCCTTAAGACTCAAATGAACTATTTCCTTTTTGGAAATAGTTGAGACTTTTCCTTACTTTAAGAATATTAATTTTACATTAAAACTACTTACTTATACAGTTTTTCCTTTGTTAAACGCTATAGACCAATTATATGTCTTTGCCTGATTGTCATAATTATGCAAAACAATAACACCATGTGCATTATCCATATAGTTGAGTCCCAAAGCAATAGTCATTGATGCTTGTGCCGATACGAATAAGTGTATTTTTTGAACTCCCTTAGATTTGGATATATGATTAAACAGCAGAGACAACTCATTCAAAAGTTCTTTTTGACTCTCTTTATATGATAACTTATCATGTCCATACCCCAAAGAACTTTTCAAAAATAAAGTATGCTCTCTTAACTCTTCAGGAATCTGTTCCTTTGGTATTTCAAAAGTATAAGCCAAAGCTACTCCCACTTCTGTAGGAGTATTTTCAAGTATCTGATTGAGTCTTTCTTCATACTTCACAGTCTCATCGTCTGCAAGTACATGATGTACTGCATCTTCTCTATCCGATAGTTCTTTAAGTTGGTACCATTTTGATTTATGCCTATTGTAGTCCAATAAAATCGTCTCTATATGTGCATTTCTAAAGAGTGTCCCTATCAAAAATAATGCCGGAAAACTTGCCAATGATGCGATATACACTTTAGATGCATTTTGGTGTTCTATTCTCTGTTCAAATGTCCGTTTCATATGTTTATAGTCTTCAATAAGTTCATCTCTATTATAAGACTGAATCTCATAATTCAAAGATTTTGCATGCCAATCACTTTTAGGCAATGCTTTAATAGGATCAGACACCTCCATATTTGACAAACCTCTTACATATACCAAGTAAGGAGGCTTTGCCTGAAGACTCCAAAATCTCCAGAAAATCAAAACTATCCCAGAAACTATAAGTACCACACCTAAAACTTCCATCGATAATGAGCTTTCATTACTCAGAGAAAAAATAATATTATCATATCTTGCAGAAAGTGTAGGGATAGCTGAGCTTGTTGTACCTAAAACCAACATTGCTCTACCAGTTCTAACCCACATATCTCCCTTTAAAGCTCCAATAACCAAAAGAACAAAATTAATTAATGATTTCATAGTCATCCTTCGTCACCAGCCTCTAGTACTGTTTTATTGTATGCCTTAAGGCGATTCTCATACACCTTATATGCCTTTTCTCTTATAGGATATCTGTGGTATGTTTTCTTTTTCTTGCTTGGCTTCTTCGTTTTCTCCTGAGTTGTCATGTGCTCAGGGCGAATGGGATGGATGCCTCCTCCATGCCATTCACCTAAAACAAGCCACTGTTCAAAAAACATTAACCACATATAAATCCAAGGCACAAAATCATTGGCAACAGACATAGATGCATTCCACTCTCCACTGCTTGGATGATATAGACACAAATAACCTTTCTCTTGACTATATAAGTGGGGTATTTCTTTCCCTCCTGCCAACTCTTGCAGATTTGGACTCAAAACAAATGCCCTTGGCACATAATCCCCACCATAAAAAATTAAAACTCTATAAGTTCGCCCCAACTCAGTAGGTTGGACATCACATTCCCAGTAAAAGTACGATGCATTTAGCTTCCCTTCACCAGGAGAAATAGCAGACTGTTTCAGTGCAGCAAATTGGTAGCCCAACCCTGTTCTATGTTTAAGTATTGCCATGACCTTCTCCTAGCTACCAAAAAAGGTATTCTTTTTTGGCGTAACTGCACTTGCAGTATTGGCAACAGTGCCTAATCCTGCAAGGATTCCAAGAGTACCACTACTTTTATGATCATACATACTTTTTGCTCTTACTTCAATGACTCTTTCTACAGGATTTTTACCTAAGAGCTCTTTCATTTTGTTAGCATACACATCCAAGCCTTTCCCCTCCATAGCTCTCAACTCACGAACAAGTCTTATGAAATCACTATTCCATGTATTAAATGCATCTTCATAAAGTCTAGAATCATTCCACTTCTCTGCAAAATTCTCTTTAGGATGAGAGGGGTTTTCTACCATATATTTACTATCACCCCATTCATTGCTACGTTGTATAAAGCGTGGCATAGCTCTCAAAACATCTTCAAATAACTCTAACATATCGGTATAACTTTTTCTCTCTACACACATTTGATATGCTTTAGCAGCAATAGTAGTTAAAAGTATTGAAATAGGGGCATAGTCACCTAAAGGATGTTCCTGGAAATAAACATCTCTATTCCTCTTGATAATCTGTATGAATTTCTTTAATACCCCATTGTTGGAGTTGTCTGTATCAAGTGGTTCTATGGAAGCACTCTCCATAGCCATTCTCGGAGAACTAACTGTTGGAGAAATACTATCCATCCTCTCCACCCATTCAGCGTATCCTATAGGATTAGACTCTTTCCAGTCAGATAGTTCTTTATCGGGAACCATTTCGCCATCTCCAGAGTGCTGTTCATCAATCGTTGAAGGTGTAATATCCATATGAAAATCACCAGCATAATTTAACCGCCAACATCTCTTTTTAGGTTCAAGCATCTTTTCGTAAGTACCATGACTGCTTAGTGCATCACCCACAACACTATATATCTCTTTCGATGTAATCATAGAAGAGTCGATAGGCACATGACATACAAAGTCCAAATCAAATTCTTCTCTTCCTAAAGGCTTCACGGAAGTTCCTAATCTAAATGAACCTTGAGGATATATCTTGGCATGCTCCAGTAGAGGGTTACCACTCTCTGCCAATACCTTAGCTACAGCTTCATATCGCTCTTCTGCTAGTTTCTTCTGTGTTTCTGTTAACTCTAAAGACTCTGCTATCTCTCTTAGGAGAGTCCATTTTTCATTGATTATTGGGTACATTGACTTTGTCACTATACACCTCCTAGGCTAACGCCATATACTATATATCTAAACATTTGTAATCCTTGTTTATACTGTAAGGACAAGAAAAAGAGGTGTAATTTTGTAACAAAAAGGATATAGCATACTTCATTTCATACAGACCATGCTATATTTAAAACTTGCAATGCTATTATGTCGTCACATAGATTCTCTAACTCATATTCTTTGTCTATGTCTAGCAATAAAGTCGCTCCAACGATTTTATTGCACCTCTAACTATCTTCCATAGATTAATTTTCTACTTTTCATCATAACTACTGAAACTAACTCCTTTGTCCAAATTTATGTACAATATAAAAATATTGTTCTTCATTCTAGCATCTCTTTTATTTTTTAAACCTTAAACGATATTCACCCTTTAGGTGAATTTATTTTTATTCATCATACTTTCACTTTCCCAGTCACCACACTATCTATCAAAATAGCCTTATACTCTTTGAGTTTTTCTATCTGTTTTTGTTGCAGAGAAATAGTTTTGTTAATTTTTGAAGTTTGATTTTCTATATATTCTACTATTTGTCTCTGTTCGTGAAATGGTGCAAATCCTATTTTCATATCAAAAAACATATCTGAATAAAGTCTTAATCTTGAAGCATGTAAACCAGTAGATCGTTTATTGTACTCTTCTATATACTTATTAGTTTTTAATAAATATTCTAAATATACTGTATTGATAGTATTTTGATTAATCTGTCTATATATCCCATATGATGAACTGACAATGCCTGTTCTATCTGCAATACCCATAGCTCCCATCCATGCCCACATAATATTAATAACTAAATCATCTTTTGAACATGTTTTTGAGCCTGTATAGTCTTCAGACATAAACATATTTACATTTTTTTCTGAACGAGGTGTAACACCTGTCATATGAGATACAGATAATAACTCTTCACTACCATCTTTTGAGCGTTCATCAACTTCAAAAAATAAATATTTATTTTTCTTTATTGTCCAATGCTCAGGAATCTCCCCAATCCACTCAACCCCACTCTCTTTCATCCTGACATTCGGATCAATCCCTTTGGTGACGGCATCATTGATGAGCACCTGCCGTCGTTCTTTCAGCTTCTCGATAAGCTGCTCTTTGAGGGTGATAGCTTTATCTATCTGGGCTGTTTTTTGGTCGAGGTAGTTGGCGATTTTTTGTTGTTCTTGCTTTGGTGGTTCAATATATAGAATATTTAACAAATCTGTTGGACCCAAAGTTGATCTCACCCCTGATCCTAGATTATTATATACTTGATTTAAATACAAATTATAAAAGTAATAATATGCAAATCTTGGTAAGGAACTCTTACCTACTTTTAATCTTATATAGGCAGAGCTCATAATTCCTTTTTCATGAACTAGTCCAACACGGCTTGTTGATATATTCTCTAAATCTATTAATTTAAAAACCAAATTATCTTTTTCAAATATTTGATAAGTAGCATAATCTTTTGGAACTAAACCTTCGGGAGAATCAATATTATTATTTACAACCCCTCGTAATGTTAAAGATAAAACATTATCGCAGTTTCGTTTTGTGTTAATCTCTTTCTTATTTTCATGAAATCTTTTGGTGGGTTTTACTTCCCAACCCTCAGGAATCTCCCCAAGCCATTCAACCCTACTATTCTTATACTTTGGATATTTTTCCAATCTACTCATTACCAAGCCCCAATATCTCTTTGATGAGCCCTTCGCTTTGTTTTTCAAGCTCCAAGATATCTGCTGTCACTTCTTCTAGGCTTCTTAATGGTTTGTGTTTATAGAAGTACTTGTTGAAGCTTATCTCATACCCTATTTTGACACTATCAAGATTGATCCAGGCTTCATCTACATGCGGTTTAACCTCTCTGAGGAAATAGCTGTGAATATCGTCTGAGAGAGGAATGTTTTCACTGTCTCTCAAGTCTCCCTCGCTCTCATACTCTATGTACTCTCCTACTTTGCCGGTAGTGTAGAGTCCAAAGTCTGCCAGATCTGCCTCACTACATCCCAAATACTCCAGTTTTTCCTCCAGTTTGTCACCTGTAAGCTTATGCACCTTTTTAATGACCTTTTGGGCTGTCTCATCATACCAACTCACCGCAGAGAGGATGATATTTTTTTCTGAAGCAGAGAGCTTTATCTTTTGGGCTTTGAGTACGCTATCTACCTCTTTTTTGAAGAGGCTGAAGTCATCATATTCATCATCACCAATCACTTCAGAGAGTAGTGTAGCTACTTCTAAAAGCTTTTTATGTTTTCTCCAAAGATCTTGACTGACAAGTGCATTTTTCTGTTTGGCTTTGAGGTTCAGTTCTTGCTTTTCGCACCACTCCAGCATCTCTTTTTCATAGCTTTTTACATCTTCATATAACACATCACCATACTCACCATACGCCCACACCATAGGCTCTAGCAGTCCCTTATCATAACGCAAAGTCTCTATA
>Ga0256828_1000931_pt1 | contig 18944 bp, 28 predicted proteins | sample CV88metaG_FD_185993 | JGI IMG/M metagenome (GOLD analysis project Ga0256828, IMG submission 185993) | Hydrothermal vent microbial communities from East Pacific Rise, Pacific Ocean - CV88 | ecosystem: Environmental > Aquatic > Marine > Hydrothermal vents | place: Pacific Ocean: East Pacific Rise...
CTCTAATAACTTCTTCTTCATCTAAAAAAGCTTGATTCATCATAATAGTTTTAACAGCTAAATCTTTAAATAAGTTATTAGATAATCTTCTAAGAATTGATAACTCTCTCTTAGCTGTAGCATCTAACGAACTTCTAATACCTGTAGCTACACTACCTAATGCTTGTGAACCAATACCTTGACTAAATGCTTTAGTACCTGTTAATGATTCAGTATCAGTATTTGCATAATTAATCATATCAAATACTGACCTAGGAACATTTTCAATAGTTGATTTATAAATAGAATTTTTAGCTGACATACCAGCTCTAGTATAAACAGTCCTACCAGCTTTATAGTTAGCCTTTTGTGTAGCTGACATTAGTGTCTCATCAATAAACTCTTGACCTACTGCAATATCAGCTGTAATATCATACATAGCTCTAGTCATTCTACCAATAGCATTTTGATTCTCTACTAATAAATCTCCATCAGTTTCACCATAAAAACTATTTTTTACAGGCATATATGAAGCAATACTAAATGGTAAGCCATCAAATGGGTATGGACTTTTCTCTAATCGGATAAGAGTTTTACCAATCCATGTTGCTACAATTACCTCTGTTTGACCATCACCATCAATATCCCAATAACCCCAATACTCATAAGCTCTCATCTTACGTCTAGGCTCATCTACAAATTCAAATGTTGTATCATCGTAATCTGCATCATTTTCATAGTCTCTACTTGTATGGGCTGGTTCAATATACTCTAAATTTTTATAAATACCATAAGATGTTTTATTTCCATTTTCATCTTCTTCTTCATAAAATTCTTCTCGTTTTAAATCACTCATAGTAGTATCATATTCATGTATTGCAAATTGTAAATCTTCAATAACACCATTAGCTGTAGGGTCTAGTATAACATTTCTAGTATCACATACAGTATACATAGGTTGGTTTTTAATTAACCTATACTCTGGTACTTGTACTATCTCTGTACCTTTTTGTACTGGTTGTCCAGACTCTAATATTTGTTGAGCTTGTTCTTCAGACATTTCACCAGATTCTAATGCTTGTTGTATAATTTGGATAGACTCTTCTGGAGAAGCATATACAGGTACTTCTTTGTCTACCATTATTTCTTCTTCATCAGTTTCCCAACCAGTCTTTACAATAACAATACCATCAGTAGCAATAGTTCTAGATATATTATTTACTAGTCTTACTTTATCTACTTTAGTAGACCATTGGTAGTTAATAAGTAATTCATTTTGTTTAGCTTTATCTACATCTTCGTATGTTCTAGGTTTAATTTGAAACATATCTACTGTATTTAGGAAAGGTTCTTCTAGTGCTGGAATTTTCCATTCTAACTGCTTTCTAATTAGTTTAGGTCTAGCAGAACTTTTACCTTTAGGTGCATTTACTGCTGGACCACCATCTAAGTTAGTTTCTCTTTCATCTAAATCAGCAATTACTAAAGCTTGGTCTTCTTGAGCATCAGTATAGTTAGAATACAAATCAGCAAATTTAGGTTGATTTTTCCAAGATGGTTGTAAGTCTTTTGGTTTAGACTTAATTTTATCTTTTTCAATATTATCTTCCAATAGTATCCTTTCTTATAATTTTATTATTTATATAAGTATATCTAATATAACTTAAACTAACTCTTCTCTGATATGTCTCATATTAAGACAAGGGCAATCTTTAGTTACCTTAGGTAATTCATTATGACCAATAACATCACAAACTTCTAAGTCATACATATCTCTTAATGTCTTAAGTGTTTGTGTTAATGTCTTATGTTGTTCTTCTGTCATATTATCAAAATCAGGAATATATTTACCTTTAACTACACCTTTAATACCACCAGCATAAACTACTCCAATAGTACTTCTATTATGACCTCTAGCATGAGCTCCAGCATTGTCTACCCATCTACCTTTCTCTAATGTACCATCTCTCTTAATTACATAGTGATACCCAATACCAGACCAACCTCTATCTAAATGCCAACCATCAATCATTTTAGCATCTACACTAGTATTAGAACTAGACGAAGCAGTACAATGTACTACAATCTTTTTAATTACACGTTTATCTGTTTTATATAATTTATTAGGGTCTAATACATTACCAACAGAACTAAATTTTTTATTTCTCATTATTACTTCCATCTTTTACAAATTCTTTATTATAAAGCTTATTTTGTTCATTTAATACTTTACAACATTCTTTGTACTCTTTAAGCTTTTTAAACACTTCCTCCATCTTTTTCATTGGAGCTTTAAACATCTTCATTGTACACCTCATATACTAATTCTATATCTGTAAAGTCTAACTCATTATATACCTTTAATTTAGGGTATTCAGGTTCAATAAATACTTCTTTTGTACACCCATTAAAAGTTAATAGTGTGAATACCAATAGTACTAGGTACTTCATAAGTTACGTTCCTTTCAAATAACTTTTGTTGATTAAATTTAAATTTAACAATCTTAATCTTTTCTTGTTTATGTAATTCTTGTCTAATCTTATTAGTACTTTCATATTCATTTATCTTATTATTAAATGAGTATAGAGTAAATAATAAGTAACTAATAACACAAGCTAATATACTTAAAAAGTAGGTCATTTATTATAATAACCTACATAATTTTTAAGTAAAACTCTTTTTACTTTAAATGGTTCTAATAACCATTCCCATAATTCTATCATACTTTACTCCATACATCTTGTTTGTTATGTGGTATTACTCTCCATACTAGTACAGTTAGTAAGAATATTAATGTTAAAACCATATATTCTGTACTGTTAAATGTACCTAGTAAACCAGCCATACCTACACCTATAACTGTAAAGGTTGTAGATAAACTAGATTGTAGGGACTTTGTCTTCCATAATAATATTAACATAGCACTAGATGACATATAAAGTAACATAAACTCAGACAACATCTTTTGCTCCTAGTAACTTATTTATAATTCTAGATGGAATACTTGTTGTATATTCCCAAATAGGTACAGCTAATGTAGTTAACCATATAGTTAACATAAACCAAAATGATGGTATAAGCTCAACTGCTACTTTACTACCTATAAAATGATTAAGTAGTGTATTACCACCACCTATAAACAATAGAAAAGAGGATACAGATAGTATAGCACCAATAATAAATGCTCTAATAAGCTCTAAATTTAACACTTTTAAACATACTGTATTAGCTCTTTCATGAGCTTTCTTCTTTATACCGTAATCATAATATGCTGAACCCATACTAACAAATGCTCCTATGAATGCTAATACACAATATATAGGGTCTGTAAATAAAACCATAGTAGTCATAAAACCACCACTAGTTGATGCTGCTTTAACAGCTATAGTATGGTTTACCATTTCTTAACTTCCTTTTATTATTTATTTAAACACACCAAACTTTAAAGCTATTTCCATATCATTTGGTGATGTTTTATGTGGTACTAAGTCTTTTAACTCAGGCACATACTCTTGTAGTTCAGTAGTACAAACTTCACTACAAAAACTTTTATCTTTACTCTCTACTACATTAAATATTAAAAATCTTATTAAACCTAGATAATCATATTTTTCTCCTTTGCTTACTCTAGCTTCACACCTGCTTCTAATTTTTAACTCATCTTCTTTAGTTATGTCTAACTTTAATCTATCACAAGCTTTACCTGTAAAACTATGTTTATTAAATCTTACTTTATTTTCATAAGAACTGGAACCAAGCATCATACAATCAGAAAACACAATTTCCACGTGACTGTACGTAGCTTTTCATTTGCCATTTAATTTATAAGACAGTGCAGAAGTCTGTCATCTTATAAAGTTACTATATATTTTATCGTACCTACTAGTATAAAATACTAAATACATTAAAATATAATATTATCTAAGTCTTTCTTAGACTTACAAGCTTTTATTGCACTAATTTTAGATTGTTGCTTACCAATTAAAGCAGTCTCAGACATTACCTTTTTACCAACCAGTTGTAGTAGCTCTAGTCTATCGATACCTCTATTAGTAGCTATTTCGTTAATTGCAGGTGTTAGAGCTTTATTATTTACTTGATATGCACGAAACTCTTGTTTCTGATCATTAAACGTATTTATTTCTAATTCATTGTAGTGCTTTAGAAAATTATTTTTTTTAGATTGGTAGTAATTTAAACAATCTTTTATTTTTCTACTTTTTAACATCTCTAGATTATAAGACTTATCTTTAATTTGTTCTACAATTACCCAATCTTTAGCATTAGCACGAGAGTTAATAAACTCTTTAGATGCTACTATAACATTTCCAGTTTTTTTATTTTTAAATTTCATAATAGTCCTTAATACCAAATAACACAAATTCCATCTGTACCTTCTCCCTTAAGCCCACCAGCACCATACCCAGTGGCATCATAACCATAGGACCCTCCAACACCAGGGTACTCATAACCTCCACCAGCACCTCCAGAACCTCTATTAACTACATGCATACCACATTCAATTTTTTTTGTTACTATATTTCCTGCAATAACTTTTGTTGCTAAAACAGAACCACCAGCACCAGCAACTCCAGAAGAATCACCACAACAACCGCCGTTACCACCACCATTGACACCTATACCACCTTTATCATCATTACTATTACCACCACCACCATCAGCTGTTATAGTATCAGAATCAGCATCAAAAATAGAGGAGCCTCCAGCATTATCAGAAGAACCACCAGCACCTATGGTAACCTCTACAGTCTCGTTATCATTTAAATAGACTTTATGGTATGTCATACCACTACCTCCACCACCACATGCTTTATTGTCACTACCACCACCACCACCACAAATACCAATAACAACTTCAGTAACACCATCAGGTGCTGTAAAGTCACCACTCTCTGTGAATTCAGCAGGATTTTGTACAACACCATTACCAGTATCTACCGCTGTTGATGTATATAATTCATCCCACCATTTTAATCTTATCGCACTATCAAAAAAATCATTAAATTTCATTATAAAACTCTCCAATTATTATTTATATATTTTAAGGTAAAACTTATATTACTTATATCACATACTAATTTTTCATTATTAGTATAACCCATTATATTTTCATCACTAGCAGGATAAATAACTAAATTATTTGTATTAAAATTACTTTCAATATCTAGAAATTTTATTTCTATATTATCATCACCACTAGGTAAGTCTACACGAATTTCTTTATCTAATGTGTCAATAGCTAAACAATTACCAGCAGAGGCTGTGTAGTCATCCGATATTAATGTATACTCATCAACACTACCATTAGCACTTATAGCCTTATCTACATACTCTTGACTAGCTACTACTATTTTATCACCACTAGCCATTATATCTCCTCTAAGATAATATCACCATTATCTACATACAACTTATAATTTGTATCTGTACTAGCATCATCATATACGGTATCTGTATCAGATGTTTGTAGCTTTGTAGCTTTATTAGACTCTAAAGTATCTATATCACTTTGTAACTCTTCTAACCCAGCTTGTACATCAGTACTAGTTAAATTACCACTAGCTTCTACTTTAATCTCACTAGCTTTTTCTTCTATATTTCTATTAACTAATGTCCAATCATCTATACTTCCAGCCTCGTCTACTTCAGCTATTAATGTATCACCTATAGCTACTGGTACATCATAAAAATCTCCAGCTACAGTTACAGTATACATATCACCAATAGATATAGTTCCAGCATCTGGATTGTCATCTAGGTTTGGTTCATTAGCATCTGCATCATAACTACCTTTATAACTCATCTCACTAGCTACAGCAGCATCTACTTGTTCTTTAATAGCACTATTTATAAGTTCTGGGGTATATCTATATATAGTATCATCTGATGTATCTTTAACCTGGTCATTAGTAGCCACAGATACTCTATTGTTATAAGCAGTCTCTATCTCTTCATCAGTTTGGTCAGTAGTAGCTCCAGATTCAATACCATCTAGTTTATCCCCATCAGCAGATACATCTCTACCATCTACTGTACCATCTGTTACTAAATTACCAACTGATAAATCACCATCAATAGAAGCAGTACCATCAGCATTTAAAGTCATACTTTCTAATACATTACCATCTTTGTCTTTTAATGTAAACGCAGTAGATAATCCATCTGAGGCTACTGTAAGTTCAGCATATTTTGTACTATCATCATCAGCTGTTTTATTAGCCCATAATTGTACTACTCTATCATCTGTAATAATAGGTGTATCTTCTGTCAAAGCTACAGTAAATTTCTCTGTTACAATATTCTCTTCATCATCTCTCATAAAACCCATCTCATCAAGGTCTTCTATGAGTTTAAGTAAGAATACACCAAACGGGTCTGTAATTCTATTATAATTAAGTATCATATATTAGTCCTAGTTATTTTACCAATACCACTAATACTTTTAAAATAAACAGTCTTATCAGTCGGTACAACTAGTGATTCATATGTATCTAGTATATGCCAACCTTTCTGGTCAACATCATCAAATTGATAATGTAAACCATAACCTTTACAATTTTGTATTACACAGTTCTGGTCAGCTTCTAATTTATACAAAGCACCAGTAGTAAGGTATGTACCTTTATCTTCATTATCTATGTCTATAGCATCTGCCATAATTATCCTTTACTATTTATTTATATACTTTACATTTTTGTATACTACATATTACCTCCTAGTTACTCTGTTTGTACAGTCCAACCTCTGTCTTCTAAAGTATCTTTATTTGCTTTACCATCATCACTAGGTTCTTCATTACTACCATCACGCATATTAACAAAACCATTCTCTAAACCATTATCAACTAATGCTTGTAACACTCTATCTACTTCATCTGTATCTAAACTATTATATTCTAAATCTAGGTAGGTTAAGCTTGTCATATCTTCAATGTCTTTAGGAGCTTCATCTAAATGACACTTAGTTAAATCTAAGTATTCTATAGTTTCTAAACTATTTTCTAAATCTAGTACATTTCCAAATTCATGCTGTCCACCTAAAGTTAGTTTTTTTAATGAAGATAAATTACTTAAAGCACTCACATCTGATAATCTCTCATCATCATCTACATAAGCATCAGCAAATAAACTTATTTCTTCCAATTCTTGTAAATCTTTAATATTATCTAAATTACCCCCAAATGAACACTCATCAATAAGTAAATACTTAAGTTTAGTACATTTATCTAAATCGACTATTTTACCATAAATATTATTAGCTGTTAAATTTAAATATTCTAATTCTGTACAGTTAATAAACTGTTCTTGTAATTCACCAGCAACTCTAGCATAGCAAAGATTTAAATATTTCAAATTAGGCATATATCTAAAAACACCGTTTAATGGATTGTAAGTATATCCAGATAACTCTAAACTAAAATACTCAAGTTTAGTCAAATTTTCTAAACCATCTAAAACACTCCAAACTTTTGTATAACCTAGGTTTAAATATTTTAACTCTCTGCAGTATTGTAAGTCTTTAAGAGGACCTACTAAATTAGCATTTCTATATAGATTTAAATATTCTAAACTATGTCCTTTACCAATATTAGATAAACCTTTATTAAAATTATTATATGATAAATCCAGTGTTTTAAGATTTTGAAATCTTGTTAAACTTGGTAGATAAGTTGATTTCGCATTTAAATCATTTAATACAATACTCTCTAAGTCTGTGCCTTTAGAGAAATCAAATATAATAGATCTATCTTTATTAACAGCTTCAAATGGCTTATTAGTTTTATATGTACTATTATTCATTCTAAAAGTATTTGTTGTACCTAGTATACTGCGTTCACCATAGTTACCGTTTATACTTGCCCAATCCCAAATAACTGGGTAATAAAATTCTTTGCTATTCATAATATCTCCTAAGGTACTGATAACATAACAGAACCTGATTGATTTTCTGTATTAAGTTCTGTAAGATAGCCATATTGTTCTAGTTTTTCAATATAAGATTCTAGTTCTTGATTATAATCTCTAATAATTTCAAATGCTTTAAGTTCATGAAATTGTGCTTTATTAACACTAATAAAACTACAAATATACCTAGATACTGCTGGTATCAGAGTTTCATCAATATCCATAATAGAGTCGTCATTTTCAGGTAACTCTGGAAATCTTATATATTGCTCTTCAGTAATTTGTCTAGCTATCTTATAACCATAAGGAGTAGGGACTGTCAAATGAATAGAGTTAGCTTCCATAGCTACTCTACTATAAGCATATTCCAATAAGCCTAATAATTCTTCTTCTTCTTCAGTTAGTGTAACATCTTGAATAAGTAAGGCACTAGTTAAATTTTTAAATCTTCCATATGTCATATATAGTATCCTATATTAGTTTAACTAGAAGTATATCATAATATTTAACCATTGTAACTATCATATGCTGTATCTTCGTCATCTTCGTCAATATCATCCCATATATACCTGTTCATTGCAGATGCTTTAACATCTTTATCTGTACCGTCTCTTTCACTATATTCTTTTACTGGGTATATAATATCTATCATATTTATCTGAGATATTAGGTCTAGACCATCATCGTGTTTAGAACCAATACTTGTATATGATGTATACTTAATTTCTTCCATAAGTTCTATCATATCAGGTGAAGTCTTTAAAGCTTCATTAAACCAGATTTTTCTATTTTGAAATAATGGTAACATTTGTCTAAATCTCCAGTGTTTATTACCACCTTCTAATTTACTTCTAATACCTTCAGAGCCTATCTTAGCCCCTTTTTGTTTAGCAAAACTAAAGAATGTATTTCTATCTACCATCATCTTTTTTAAAGAATATATATGAATATTTTGTTGACCATCTACCTCTACACCAACATCTACCCATCTAGCTTTTCTTAACACATTTTCAACCATTCTAAATGTCTCTTTATATTGTTCATCTAACTCTAATTTTCTAAGTGTTAAATCTACTAAGAATATATCACCACTACTTGCTACTGCCCATAATGCTGCTCCACTAAAGTCGCTACCTCTACTACCTGTACTTGTATAGTCTGTAGTTAAGTACCAATTATATTGACTAGCTCTAGCTTGTATTTTAGTTGTATTGGCAAATTGTATTAAAGACTCTGGTACTAGCCTATCCTCTTCATTACTAATTCTCAAATAATTCTCTTGTAGCAATCTTCTCATAGGTTCTTCATCACCACTATCACTAGCTCTTTTAGCTCTTAAATAATCCACTCTACATTGTTTAAATGTATGTCTATCATCCCAAACAGATTGAAATTCTGACTCTTTCATACCATCTATAGGTACTTTAGCAGCTCTAGGGAATACTACAGGCAACCAAGATTTTTGTTCAATTCTTCTATAGATAGGGTCTTTCTTATTATAAGGTGTACCAATAGCAATAGCGAAATTACCATTACCACTTAAAGCTTTTAATACATCTGCTTCTATTGTTGATTCAATATTATTTAAAACTGTATCAGAAGCAGCATCCGACTCAGACGGTACCATATCATCAAATATAGCAAACTGAGGTCTAGCTAAACCATCTCTAGAACCTCTACCGCCAGTAGCAGCACCAAGACCAGATACACTAAATGTTCTCTTCATCCTTCCAGGTACATTTTTAGGAGATTTACCGAGTATTGTTACATACTCTTTATATAACTCTTTATCTTTATTAGTTGTAGGGTGTCTTACAAAATTTACTTCATCTTGTACTAATCTAACTTCTTCAAACACACTTTGTAAGTAAGCACTTTCATTATACACTTTACCTATAGTCTCCATGGTGGTCTTAACACCATTTCTCATAGAATCTGACACATATAATCCATAGTTAACTTTACCAAAATTTGGTATCTTACCTTTAACAGCCATATACAAAATAAGATAAACAATAAGTACAGATTTACCAAATTCTCTAGTACATAGGATAATTGTTCTACCTCTAAGTTCATCAAAATCTATAGACCTAGCCTCAAAATATGGTCTTACATTATCATTTTGGAATATACAATCAATTAAGAAATAATGAGCTTTTGGTGAAGTGTTTTCTGGTTCTTCACCTAACACCAGTCTAATAAAGTTCATAAAATCAAATGCATCTAAACTAGGTATATACCAATCTAAGGATACATCAGGATAGTCAAGCATCTTGTCAACAGTTAGTACATTATCAGAGAACGCTTCTATAACACCTTTAGATGTTACAGGAAAATCATATAAAACTGATTTATTCATCGTATACCTCCACATCAATTTCATTGGATTTAACTAATCGTAATTTTTGAATATCTTCAATTTTCATACCTGATTGTAAAGCCTTTTGTTGACTTATAGCAATTTCTTGTAAAGTATCATGTATTTTATCCATACTACTTTTAACTTCTTCTGATTGACCTATAGTAATATCTAACTTATTAGCTTCTTCAGGTTTAAGTAATTCTAGTAGTGTTTTAGATGCTAATTGTTGTACTGTACCACTTGTAGGATTTCCATTAGCATCAGTACCAGCAGCTAATCTAGCTTGTACTTGAATTTGTTGGTAAAATACAGGAGCATATAAAGCTTTATAATCTAATAGTTTTTGAGCTTCTAATTTAACAACTATAGGTCTAGAATTATAATAACTTACATGAGAGCTATTCCATCTACCCTCTTGTACTAATCTATTGTATTTATCAGGAAAAGTAAGTTCCCAAGCTTTATGGTTCTCCATATTTTGTTTTAATTGCACATACTTAACAGCATCTACATAATCTTTAAGACTTACTCTAACTTCTCTTAAAATTGGTAAATTATTAAGGATACTCTCTTCAGCATATTCTTGTATTAATTCTGTATCTTTCTCAATATTATTTATAAGTGACAGCACCTCATCTGTCACTTTATGGTTAGTACCTTTAGGTAATAATTGTTCAATCTTTTCTTTAGTTAAACTCATTTACACTCCTTTAATTACTAGCATATATATCATATAATTTTTTAACTGTAGCATTTAACTTACCTCTATTACCATATATAGTTTTAAAGTTATTTCCTGTATGTATGGCTGTATTATAAAATAACACTTTAGGAATATCTTGTGTAAATGTATATCCTGATAAACCATCTTCAGTCATTATAAGTGTACTAACATTATTAGTACTACTAGTACCACAACCTAAATAGTCAAGACCAGATGTCATTAACGAATCAAAAGCATCACCACTACCAATAGCTAAAGGTCCATATGGAGGTATAATAAATATAACTCTACCTTTTGTTAATGTAATAACTAAAGAATTGGTATCTGTAAGTCTTATAGGATATTGAAAATATTTACTGTATCTAAAGTTTGTATCTGCTACAAAATAAGCCCACTTAGGGTTACCAGAATATGCATATACCTCAATGTTTTCTTTAGAACCTTCAACTTGCAAGCATATAAAATCATCTGTTAGGTGTACGCTAGATACTGCTGTAATTTGTACATCATTTTTAGCACCTATATCTTCTCGTAACTTTATATCTAATCCTTCTATAGAATATAAGTAGGCTTTAGGTTCATCTTTATTATACCTCGTATTTGTTACAGCTAAATATGTATACCCAAGTGTTGTAGTATATACATCAAACACATTACCAAAATCTTCAATATCAGGTTTATCTAATACTTTATAAGAATCTAATTCTAATGGTAAATAATAAATATCTGCATTATCTACTAAATACTCACCTTCAGCATATGCTGGATTTGTACTACAAATAACTAATGAATCTGTAACAGATAGACCTCCACCAAATTCTCTAATATCTTCACTAATCTCTACTTCTGGATGAAACTCTTTTACTAAATCTCCAGTCTCTTTATTAAACTTAAAGATAGCACCATACCTTTCATTATTCTCTCCATCATCACCATAGCCTGTATCAGATATATATACAAACTCTTTATCCATAGCTACATTTACACCTACATATACAGTCTCAGTTAAATCTAAATACCTTTCAGGATTAATAGGACATTTATATATAACTTCATCATAGTACCCTTTTTCATCAAATTCTATTAAGTATGCTTGAGCAACAGTATCATCATAGTTAATACAACCTATTAATATCTTATTATCTAGTACCATACCAGTAGTACCAAATTCTCTGTACTCTTTATCATTTAATGTAGATGGTCTTATAACATATAATTCTTCACCAGTTTCATTACTATAAGCATGAACAGCACCAGTAGAGATTTCATCTACATTTTCTGCATCTAGTTCACCAACAAATGTTATAGTATCTGTACTACATAATATAAAACAATAATCAGATTCTATATCTGATACTTGTACAATCTTATCTGCCATTATTAGCCTTTAAATTTTAAATACATTATACCATTATATTTATAAACCTTTATATTTAACGATATAAGTTATATAACAATATTTTATAATATATAAACTAATAATATAATAATTTAAATTTATATTTTAATATTTATATAACCAATACTACAATTATAAAAATAACTAAAACAATAAAACATAATTTTTCAAATTTTCAAATTTTTATTTTTTATTCTGTAAATCTTCAAAAAGTATTTTTTAAAAAATTTATTTTTTTCTGTAAATCTTCAGTATACCCTACTATCATCATAGATGCTAAACCACTCCCCCCTCTATCTACTTCGTATATATGGGACCCATAATTATATTTCATATAATTATTTACTACAGATACTTCGTATCTTTCGTTAGGTTCTATGTGATAGAAATTTTAAATTAAAAGGATTAAGTATGAGTAACACAACTAACACAGATAATGAGAGATACTTCGCAATGAGATTTATAGCTTTGAACAAGACTAGAGACGAAGTCTTTAAGCTTTGCTCAGATGCAGGGTTTAAACTTAGAAGAAGTGATAACCAAAAGGTTGTCAAAGTATACGTAAGTCGTATCTTAGCTATTATGCACGAGAACGAAGGTAATCAAAACGTACCAACTTACTAAGCTTCGGCTTAGTATAAATTAAAAAATCTCAGTAGGAGAGATACTGAGATAGGTGCTAGAAATAGCTAATAATAAATTAAATTTTAAAGGAAATAAAATGACAACTTTAATTAAACTAGTGCAGTGGAAAAACTTGAATATAAACGAGAAAGTAAATTGTAGAACCGACTGGATACAACCAGGTAAGTACAGTTTATTCAGACATGTGGTCACAGAGAGACCACAGTTCACTAAAGATATAGAGTTCATTGTAGATGCTTTAAAGACATCTACAGTAGAATTCTACGAAAGAGACTACAAAAAGTGTTGGGTTGAAACTCTCAACCCTAATAAAGTAAATAAAAAGAGTTACCATCTAATGGTATATTTACCAAATAGCAACTTATGGGTAAATTACCCTACGTATATTAAGGCAGTACATGCCTTAAGAGATAGAAGAAGATGAGGAGTTTTCCATAAGCTTCTCAATTATATAAAGAGATAGTTAATATAGGTCAATGACCTATATTAATAAAAAAAATTAAAAAAAAGGATAAGTAATGTTAGAAAGTATTGTAGTTGCAATCACACTAGTAGTAGTGTGGAAACTAATTAAGACTGAAGAAGCAAAGGTAATTGGTCAAGAACTTACAACAGTAACAGTATCAGGTCTTAAGGCAGCTTCAAATGTAGCCAAATCTGGGGAGATTGTAACTCGAGACTGGTTAGAAGAAAGCTTAGTTGAAAGTGTTGAACAAAGCACTAAGTTAGAAAGTAGATTGGCTAAACTTACATTAGACCAAGTAAAAGCTGAAAATGCTGAACTTAATGGTGTAAATGCTGAAACTAAGAAAAAGTACAAAGCTGAACTTACTGCCAACATGGCTAAACTCGAAGCATTAAGAAATGGACTATAATGAGTAGAAGTCAACTTAAAGCATCAATTAGATTGTTAGGTCCTAAAGCTACAGTAGCTGACCTAGCAAAACTTATGAAGAAAGTTAAAGCTTAGAGAAATCTAGGCTTTAGCTAAATTAAGAACAAGTAGGATTGTTGTTAGAAAACCTTAATAAGTTTACATACATAAATTTAAATGTATAAATCTAACAACAATCTTTAAAAAACATAAGTTAAAACTATTATAGTAGGACTTATATATTATATCTGTAGGAGGATAAAAAATGAAAAATAATGAGTTAGAAATTAATATTGTAGAAACTAATGAAGTAGTTGAAACATACCAAATTACTTATATTAGTGCTACTGGAATACAAATAATGTATTCAAATGATACTTTAGAAAATATTACTAAAAAAATAAAAAAAGAAAAAAATAAAAATAAAGTAATAATTTCAAAAATTATTAAAGAATTTTAAAACTCAAACTAACTCAAATATATAATACAAGTATTCTGTACTTTGTTATATATTTGAATAAATACTACTCAAAAATAAAAAGTAGGATTTATAAGTTTTAAGCTCAAATAAACTCAAACATAGGCTATATAATATATAGTCGTCAAATGAGTTATAGATTATAAGATATATAGGATTAAATTCTTATTGCTAAAGTCTATCAAGGTAGGTTTTATGGAGTAAGAGATATGTGCAATAGTGCTAAATTAAAAATATAAATAAAATCATTAAAAGGGAAATAAAATGAAAAACACAAATACAACAACATCAACAAATAATACAGTAGTTACTACTCATAATGGAGCGTTTCATACAGACGAGATAGTAGCTATAGCTTTATATAAAGCATTTGTTAAATCTGATATTACTATTATCAGAACAAGAGATACTAAATTGCTAAAAGAGTCAGACATCAGAATTGATGTAGGAGGTAAGTATGATGGTCAAAGAAACTTTGATCATCACCAATTTAATGAAGATCATGAGCTTTATGGATTATCAAGTGCAGGTTTAATGCTTAAAGCTTTAACAAAGCCTAGTAAAGATTTAGTAAAGTTTATCAAAGCTGTAGACAGTAGAGATACATTTGTAAATTATGATAGAGAAGGTAAATATGTTAATTTATTCAACAATATATCTAGCTGTAATAAAATGGATGTAAACTCAAAAGAACAAGATGAAAGATTCTTGGAGTTAGTAGAACTATTTACTATACATTTTCTAGGGGAAATAAGCTATACTGATTTAGAAAAAGCTATTGAAAAGATAGCAGAAGATGAAAAAGTTATAGCAGATAAGGTATATAAATCTAGGATGGAAACTTTAGATACTGTAATTACAGTAGAAGACTTAGAAGTCTATGCTGTAAAAGATTTTGAATATGTACCTATGTACATGATAGATGCGAAAGTATTTGTTATGTGGGACGATTTACAGAAATGTTGGTCAGTTCAAGTAGATACAGAGTTCTATAAAATCTTAAGTGGGAGTAAATCTAAGTTTATCCATGCAAATGGGTTTATCGGCAAATTTGATAAAGGAGAAGTTAAACTATTAGATGTAAAATCTAATAAAGAATATACTATAAGTTTAGATAACTTATAGTCTTATTGCTAGAGCCAACTATATAAGTTGGTTCTATGGAGTAAGATAGATGAGTGCAATAGTGCCAACAAAACCAAATAAAATAACCAAATAAAAGGAAAACCAAATGAATACAAATAACCAAACACAACCAACATTTAAAGAACTATTAGCTGCAAAAGTAGCAGAGCAACAAGCTAAAGCAGAGCAACTTAGACTAGAAGCACAGATGAAACTTTTAGATGATGAGAAGTATTTAGAAAGTGTAAGAAAGACAGAGGCTATGAGAGAAGAGACATCAAGACTAAATACAATTATGAGAAGCTTGAACACTATGGAGCCATTTGTAACTCCGAAAGGTGAAAAGTTCGGTATTAGATGCTTTCCAGTATCATTCTTTGGTCTAGGACATAGCCTAGTAATGGGTATTGTGTTAAGCTCTAGCCAAGCCTTTACAGAAGAAAAGTTAATGGAATATTCAGCTATTTCAGGAGTAAATGAGATTCTATTACAACAAGCTGTATTAGCTTTCGGTAGACCAGCTTATTTCTCAAAAGATGGTAAGTTAGTAGATGAAGAGAAAGGGGACTTTGAAGAGTTCTCAGCTCTACTAACATCAGTCTATATGGAGTTAGGACTTATGGAGTTTGCTGCTTCAGATATTACAGAAGCTAAATATAATGCTTATTTTGATAGGGAGTTAAAGAAAGCTGTAACGCAAAAAGAAGAGTTTGAGAAAGCTGAAGTATTAGATAATGAAGGAGGTGACTTCGTTATCAATGACTAGATATAAGTAAGTAGTCTTAGGACTGCTTATTTAACCAGCACTATTGTTATATATATTATTAATTCTGTAGGAGGGATTAAATGATAAGAAGTCAAATATTAGATGAGAAGTTAGTGTTACCTAAAATAACAGGTTTTGAAGAAAAATATGGTAAAGAAATATATCGTAAGGTAGACTATATGTTTCAAGCTATGTTTAGAGCATATTTGAAGCAAGGTACAAAAGGTACCATATCTTTACCCTATTGGATTAAGAAAGTAGAAAATGTTAAAGCAGTTAATAGTGCTTTAATAGTTCTGTCTAAATCTGGTTGGGTAACTTCAATAGCTAATCCTAGTAGGAATTGGGCAGAAGCTTACATAAATGAAGATAAACTACTTGAGTATGTAACTAAAGAAGAGTTAGCTCAGGTTAGATTGAACAATAAGTTTAATGCTTATGTTTTAACAAATACTGAGAAATCTACCTCTAACAATAAAGTAAGAGTAGCTGGAAAAGTTATGGAAACTGGGTTAGTTAGAGAAGGTTTCAGAAAAGCTGGTAACACAGAGTTTCAGTTCGATACTGGTACAATAGCTAAGTACCAGGATGAGGTAATAGCTTTAGTAAATAAGGGTATTGAAAAAATGTCTAAGAAACATACTAGTATAAAAGAGGACTTAGCTAACTATGCCGTAACAGGTGAAGAGGTGGTTGAGTCTTATATTTATGCTGAAGGTATGGTATATACTTCAGGACAAAACAATATTGATTGGAGAGGTAGAAACATCAAGTAAGATGTTCTACCTTAAGTTATAAAAAATAAAAGGGAAGAAAAATGAGTATGTTAGATAAAATTGGTAATCCAGTAGGTTTTAAAATTATGCGTTCAATGTTGGTAATACCTAAACAACATAGAAATATTGCAACAGCTAATGGACTTAAAAATGTGTATCTATTTATAGGTGAGTTATTAGGTTATAAAAATGGTACTGTAGAAGGTAAAATTGAGTTTGGTAGAGAAGCATACTTTAACAGAACTTTAATTGAAGATATAGAGTTAGATGACTTATATGAGAATATATGGTTAGAAAGACTTTATGAAGATATTGATAGAGTTTTAAATGTAAGAGGAAACTATCAGAAAGTACTAGCTTTAAGAAAGTATGAATTAGGTACTATGACTTTAGAAGAATGTGCTAAAGTTATTGAGACATTTGAATATAGAAAATGGTCTGTACCTATTGAAATCGATTAACATTACAGGTCGATTTAAAACTCCTTGAATTGCTGGAACACCCTAAAGATAACTAAACTACAATAACAGAGAAATCATGTTATGAATGTTTAAAAATTAGTTATATGTAGAATGGGTAATCAGCAGCCAAGCTCCTAAGTCTTTAGATACAAAGATATGGAGAAGGTTCAACGACTATCGAAAACATAATATATAAATATATTAGAAGTGAGTAGAGTACAAACTAAGTGGTTTGGAAGCTGGGAGCATGTTATTATAGTAGCATGATGATATAGTCTGGACTTATATGAAAGTATAAGAGTTCTGTTGCAAGAATTATATAAAATAAAAAGGTTATTTATGACAAATAAACAAAAGCAAGGTAATATTAATGGAGGTATAACTAGAACAAAGCATGGATATTGTAAAAGAAATTCTACAATACCAAGAATATATAGGATATGGCAAGCTATGAAAAGTAGGTGTTATTCTAAAACAAATGAGTCTTATAAAAATTATGGTCTTATAGGTGTAACTGTTTGTAGAGAATGGTTAAATTCACCAGAATCTTTTATAGAGTGGTCTTATGAAAATGGTTATAATGATAATATGCATTTAGATAAAGATGAATTATGTGAAAAGTATAAAATCTCACCTAAAGTATATAGTCCTAAAACATGTCAATGGGTATTACAACATAAAAATAATATAGTAGAAAGTCAATTACATACAATAGATGTTGAATTAGAAATAATTAAAGCTTATAAAGCTGGTGAAAATATTACTGATTTGGCAAAAAAATACTATATAGGTAAAGGTCTAAGTAAATCAGCTCCTACAAAATATATAGAAGAGCTATTACGAAGATATGGTGTATATAAACCTAAGATAAATAAAACTCCTATTAAAGATTCAATAGTAAAAGAAATTTTAGATTCAGGTTTACAAGTAAAAGATATTGTAGAACAATACGGTTTTAGTAGAAGTAAATGGTATAGAGCTAAGAAACGATATATGCAACAGAACAGTGTAGTTTAACGAACTACACTTAACATATCGGTGTCAGCTTCAGTATTAGCAATCATAGGATTGTTATTAGGTCATAAGCCATTTATGAAAAGAACTAATATGATAGGTGATACTATTCAAGATGCTTGGAGTCATGATGTAGTGACTAACAGAGTACAGTTTAAAAGTATTATGAGAATAATTTATGGTTCATCTATGCCAACAAGTCAAATGTGGTTAGAGGATGACATTCAGTATACAACTGAAGAACTACAAGCATTTAACCAAGAGTTAAAAGATGGTGAGTTAGCTGTAGCTGCTAAGTTTAGAGACTTCTTAATCAAGAATGCTAATATGAAAGAAGAGATGTTAGTAAAGATTGATAATGAAGAGTTTACAATCTACTGTAATAAATTCAGAAATGTAGGTGAGAAAACTACAA
>Ga0256828_1000932_pt1 | contig 18938 bp, 25 predicted proteins | sample CV88metaG_FD_185993 | JGI IMG/M metagenome (GOLD analysis project Ga0256828, IMG submission 185993) | Hydrothermal vent microbial communities from East Pacific Rise, Pacific Ocean - CV88 | ecosystem: Environmental > Aquatic > Marine > Hydrothermal vents | place: Pacific Ocean: East Pacific Rise...
AAGATAAACTTAGGTTCAACTAGCGAAACCATAGGCTTACCATTATCGAATTTCTTAAACATAGTTAGCATCCTTTAAGATATTAAGGATAGTATCTTTAGGGTCTCTCCAAGTATCACCTTTTTGTATCTTACCTTTAATCTTCTTAGTACCTTTAGCCTCATTAGCTGTAATTACACAATCTAAACATATGTTCAGTGTAGCTTCATCTATACCTAACTGCTTGTTAAGTATGGTAAACATATAACGTTCTTGTGTTCTTATAGAGTCCCAATCAAAAGGTATATCACTGCCAAGGTACTTAAAGATACTGCCAGACATTACAAATTGATAATCAGCCCAAGCATCTACCATTTCAACTATAGCTTCTGATACCTCATTGTCCCTATAGAAGCTTTGAGCTTTAAACCACATTTCCATACCATCTTTAAACTCTTGAGCTTCTTCAGTTAACATTCTTAACTCTAGTTCAGGGTCAAAGTTTATATTATCTCTATTGTAATTCCATTGTGCTATTCTCATTTATTATCCTTTAATCTTTCATGTTCTATTCTATGACAATTACTACATAAAAATACGCATTTATCTAATTCTGTTTTTAATACATCCCACTTGTTGTATCTCATCATATCAGCTTTTATGCTACAGACTCTACAAGTTCTTAAGCTCATACCAGCTCCCAGTTAACGTACCCTTTCCATAGTCAGTCACTCTGTTCTCAAAGAAGTTTACAAGACTTACACCACCTAACACCTCGTCCATATAAGGTAAAGGGTTATCTATTATATTGTAATTAGGCTTCATACCTAAAAGTTTCAGTGCGTTATCTGCTTGATACCTAACGTATTCTTTACATAGTTCATTATCCATGTGAGGAGGGTTAAGGTAATCAATCATAACAGCTTCCTGTGCTACAACTTCCCTAACTGCTTGATATATGTCGTGTTTTAAGTCATCATCCCATATATCACTGTTCTCAGCTATGAATGTCCTAAACAGTTTACTATTGTTTATCTGGTGTTGTGCTTCATCTTTGATACTATAATCTACAATCTGACACAAACCTTTATACTTATTGTCGAATTGGAACTGAAGTAACATAGCGAACTGTGCAAACAACTCTATACCTTCCAAACAACCACCATAAACTGCTAACATCCTTGCAACATCTCTACGGTATTGTCTATCAACCTCTACATCAGTTAATCCTACAGCTTTGTAATCTTCGTACTTCTTAACTTTAGCTTTATCAAGGTAATCAGTTTTTATTGACATCTCTGGGACATCTAGGAAATCCTTGTAGATATCATCATCAAAACCTAATGTCTCTGTGAACAGACTGTAAGCATCTATATGGATAGCTTCTCGTGCTGCAAAGCTTGAAAGCATCATAACTACCTCTGTTGGTTTAAAGATACGTAGAAGCCCTGTATAGCCCTGTGAGGCTGCAATATCATTAGTTGTAAACATCTTCATTACGTTCTCAATGAACTTCTGGTTTTCTTTTGTATCTTTGTTATAGTCATTTACATCATCAGCTAACGGTATCTCCGTAGCTAGCCAGTGCATCGACTCGTGTGTTCTGTAGGCTTCAAAACACCATGGATAATTAAAAGGTTTTAATACCTTAGACTCTCCTTTTATTAAATTACTCATTTCTCAACCTTTCATGTTCGATAGCATGGCAGTTCTTACATAATAAGATACATTTAGCTACTTCTTGTTTTAATTTAGTTGTGTTTGACCACGACATCAGACCTGCCACACCTCCATATTCCTTTATAGTTGGGTCTGGGTGGTGAAAATCAAAAGGTGTCATACTATTATACGTATAGTTACAATGGTTACAACGCCACCCACCAATTTCTTTCTCTATCCACTCTTTATTTATAAGTCTAAGTTCTTTCTGTCTGGCTTGGCCTTGCTTACTATGGCATTTCTTACAGATAGTTGTATACCCTGATGAGTGGGTGTATGACCTTCTAAATAAAGGAAGCTCGTAGGTAGTTGTCACCGTTAAAGCACAAACCCTACACTTTCTTAAGGCTACTGACATGATAAACACTCATCTACTGCTATAATCTCTCGTTCCTTAGAACCACCATCACCTCTAGTTGCTGCAGTTGACCTACAGTAATACAGAGATTTTAAACCTTGTTTCCATGCTCTTACATGTAGGTTGTAAACATTCTCTACGTGTTCATCACTAGCTATAAATAGGTTTACACTCTGTGCTTGGTCTATATATTGTGCTCTATCACAAGCCATATCTACTGTAGCAAACTGATTAATCTCAATAGCTGTTTTGAATACATCCTTTTCATAGTCCGTTAGGAAGTCAAGGTGTTGCACTGAACCACCCTGTTTTACTATAGACTTCCAAATAGCTTGTTGTCCCTTAGGATACTTAGTATTTAAAAGATTCTCAAGATATTTATTCTTTATTGTATAGCTACCAATATTAGTCTTATGTAAATAACCATTGGCTAATCTAGGGTCAATACCTTGACTCGTAGCCCCACAAAGAGTGCTTATAGACGCTGTAGGTGCTATACTAGTTGTATGTGTATTACGTTTCTCTATAGACGCTTCAATAGCTATAGGACTACAACCAAACTTATTGGCAGACTCTACATCTGCTTTACGAACAGCTTTCTCTATAGTCTTAAAGATTGTCATGTTTAACCCCTTAGCCATTGGTGACTCCCAAGGTAACATCTTCCTCTGTAATAAACTATGGAATCCCATTACACCAAGTCCTAGAGACCGTTCATATTCTGCAGACTTCCTAGCAGCTTCAAACCCTGGTTTATCTTCAGTTAAGTCAATGAAGTCTTGTAGTACATTGTCAAGAAACCTCTGACAGTCGTATACAATCTGGTCTATATCATTAACATATTCATCCCAATACTCTAGGTTTAGACTAGCAAGACAACAAACACCAGTGTAATCTGGTTCAGTGTGTAATACAATCTCAGCACATAGATTACTCATAGATACTTCCCATTGTTTGTATTCGTATTCATATGGTTTAGCTTTGTTTACATTGTCTTTAAACAACATATAAGGCTCACCTGTTTCCATTCTGGTTACCAACAGCTTCTTAAAGATGTCAAAGGCATCTACTGTATTCACAACCTCACCAGTTTTAGGTGATATTAAATCCCATGAGTCTCTAGCTTCCACAGCTTCCATGAATTTATCTGTAATTACAACACCGTGATGAACATTTAAACTTCTTCTGTTAGTGTCTCCAGTTGGTCTTCGTAAGTCTATGAACTCTTCAATCTCTGGGTGGCTGATATCAAGGTACACAGCCTGTGATGCTCTTCTAAGACCTCCTTGACTAACTGCAAGGGTTGATGAATCACTTACTTTTATAAAAGGTATAATACCACTTGATTTGCCATTGATACCTACCTGTTCACCTATAGCTCTTACAGCACTCCAAGAAGTACCTATTCCACCACCTTCTGCACCTAACCAGTTGTTTTCTGTAAACTTACTAAAAATACCTTCTTTTGTATCAGGCACTTCATTCACATAACAACTGATTGGCAGTCCTCGCTCAGGTGTAGCACCATTAGAACTTATAGGAGTTGACGGGTGGAACCAATAGTTCTTTATGTAACCTTCGATTCTATCAGCCATAGCTGAATTATCAGCATACCTACACATCCTAGTAACCCAACCTTCATAGTTTTCGTTATCTAAGAAGTATCTCTCTTTATATAGGTCTTTTGAGAAAGCTGGTAAACCTTCCCATCCTCTAGTTGTTTTCATCTTCAAACCTTTTTAAATATTCGTATGCTTTTAATACAGAGTTTGCTGTATCACCTAATGTACCTATTGCTTGGTTACATTTCCTACATAAAACCCCTCTGAACAAGCCTGTTGAATGACAATGGTCATAACAAAACATAGAGTTAGCATCATTGCCTTCTAAAGAACTGCATATTTCACATACACTAGATGAACTCATAGCTGTAGCGTACTCCTCTGGAGTTATTCCATAACATTTCTTCAGTCTCTTCTTCTTAGTAGATAGCTTAACCTTTTCTTTATTAAATTGTCTGTATAATTTATCTTGTTCTCTCGTACACGCCGCACAAGAACCTCTTAATCCTGATTTAGTAAGTTTACTTTTATAATACTCTGTATTTACTTTATACTCTTTGCAAGTTTTACACTTAATGAGTGTCGTACCATGATTGTCCAATCTTAGCCTCTCCTTCTAATTTAACCCTAAAGTTTAATTGTTCTGTTATATTTAAGAACGACTGTTCCGCTATCTTAGCTACACTATTAGCTATAGCTTCTTTACATTCTACCTGGGCTTCATCATGGATATTTAAAACATACTCATAATCATCACCTGGTATATACCCAGCAGCTTGAAGTGATTTATCATAATCTATAAGCCAATATTTCATCACTAGACTGCCAGCACCTTGAAGCAATACATTTAATGCTGAGTGTTCACTTCGTATAAGGTAAGGATTACCGTCAAGAGCCTTTAGTGTTCCATTTCTTTTAACAGCTCCAACAACAGCTTCTCCAAGTTTAGCAATCGCTGGTAACTTTCTAAGGAATCTCTTTTTAAGTTTGTCACCCTCCTTAAATCCACCACCAACGATTTCTCCGAGTTTTGCAGCACCTGCTCCGTATAGAAAGCCGTAGATGAAGGTCTTTGCGTTATTTCTAGTGGGAAGTCCAGCAGCCTTCTGGTTAGCTGTATGTATATCTCCTTCGAGTATTGTTTTTCCATAAGCTCCTCCATCATATTTAGCCATAAAATGAGCTAATACACGTAGTTCCAGACCACTTGCATCACACCCAACTATTTTGTATCCTTCTTTGGCTATAAACAAAGACCTTGATTCAACACCAAAGCCTCCTTCAATTCCCATTATAGCACCATCATCATTATGTTTAGCTGAAGGTATCTGAGCCATGTTTGGTCTACTGTGTGTACATCTTCGTGTTACAGCACCTAATGTATCAACCTGCCCATGTATTCTACCATCATCTTTAACTTGCTTAAGCCATGCCTGAGGGCCTAAAGCTAACTGACCTAATATCTTTGTTACATTGAAATAGGTAGCTAGTGTATGAGCCTCTGGGATACCTTTAATAGCCTTTAAGATACCCTCATTAATCACAGGGTTTCCTTTATCAGTTTTCTCTGGACTCTCCCAGTTGAATAAAGTCTTCATCCAGTACGCTATGTGTTGTCTAGAGCTTGGATTAAACTCTGTAATTACATCAACTCCCCATACACCTTGTTCATTAAAGTAGAAACCTTTATCAAGTTGTTTTTGGTATACAGCTGAGATGTCTCCATCTTTCTTGTATTTATTCTTGATTTCATTCTTCTTTGTAAATATAGGTAATGGTTTAAACACATTAAACACTTCCTGTTCCATAGTAAGCTTAGCTTCTTCAAGTTCTACATGAAGTTTCTGAGCTGCCTTAACATCAAACAATACACCATGTAACTCTTGCCGAGCTATGATATGTGCAAACTCTTGCTCAAGTCTTATAGCTTCCTCTGGTGGGAAGCCTTGTTCCTCAAAGTGCCTATAGATAGCTGCTGTAGCAATTCCATCTTGTCTACAGTAATCAAACATCTCTTGGTTTAATGTGTGCCATTCACCAGAGTAATCATCTTTCATAGTTTTAGTTCTGTAGCCCCATGCAGCTAAACTATGTTTACCTTTAAGCTTTGGAGGCATAGCTAACCTTCTGGCATCTAGTTTCATAGTGTCAGGGTATTTAAGTTTACTGAGGATTAAAGTATCAACACAATTACACTCTTTAGTTAGGTTTATATTGTGTAGCTTTTGTATAACCATATTATCAAACTTAATGATATTGTGTCCAATAATTGTATTACCTAGTAGCGTCTCTATCATCTCATTAATATTACCATCTCTACCTACCATTGATTCGTCATCACTATACATATAGGACTTATCGGTATCTAGGTCATATATTGTACCACAATGTATCTTTGTAGTTTCATATAAGAGTCCGTTGGTCTCAAGGTCGTATACTAACCTTTTCATCCTACGTATATACCATCTTCATAATCTGAATCATCTAGCAATTCATAAGTATAAAAACAAGCATCACCTCTATCTTCTACACAGTTAATTGCGTCTTGTTCTTTTGTAAATACTGCTACTACATTGTCACAACCTAAGTCACTATCTTGTACTATATAAATTTCCATCTTAAAAATCCTCACTTTCTTCTTCATCTTGCAACTGGTCTATATCATCACTCTCTAGCAACTCTCCAGTATCTGTATCATATCTAAAGCCTATGGTTTGACCAGTAGCCTCACCACTAAACCTATCCTTTATTACTCTTATTAAGCCCTTCTGACGTTCATCAACATCTTCAGCTATTGTGTTTCTCTCAACACCTAACATTAAAGCTGACCATCTCATGATGGCCCTAGAGCCTGTAAACTGATTCTGTTCAACCTTACCCCCCTGTTCGTGACTATTACCAGTCTTAGGAGGGTTAAGGTGACTTACAAGTAGTATCCAAACATTAAGTTCTTGTGCTAACCCTGCAACCTCAGCCATAAGCTTATCAAGATTACGTCTTTCATCATCAGCACTTGCATTAAGAGCTGTTAGGTTATCAATATAGAAGTGTTCAACACCAAAACTATGTTTCATGAATCTAATCTTAGAGCTTATTGTATCCCAATCAATCATACCAAAGTTATCATAGATATACAAACCATTTATAGACTCTATAGTAGCCTTAAGCTTCTTAGGGTTAGTATCTTGGTTTGGTAAGTGATAGAAACAATTATCTATTTTACCACTAATCCTCAGTAATGTTTCTCTGGTTGACTGCTCCAACATAAATGTACCTACATTGTAACCCTTACTTAAATCAAAAGCTATACTTTGCATTACAACATCTGTTTTACCTACAGAAACTCCAGCTCCTAAAGATACAATCTCTCCTAACCTTCTACCATAAGTTATGTTAGTCATCTTTTCAAAGAACCATGGTCTTCCAACCTCAACTGGTTGTAATGCTTGTTCCATAATATCTGTAGGAATACAAATACCTTCAGGTTTGTAAGGCTCTGCATTGTAGAACGCATTAACTATACTAGGCTTACCCTTAGCTAATAATAGCTCGTTGGCATCTTTATAATCAGGGTGTCTGACTATTCGTACCTTCTCGATAGGTAGTATGTTAATACATTCTTCTACTGCTTTTCTTCCTGGTTCATCGTTATCAAACCATATGTATATTTCTTCAAAACTGCTTATCCACTCTAGGTGTTTTGCAAGTTCTTTCTTTGCACTTTGAGCACCTGCTGATATACTAACAACTGGGTATTTACCATCAAAGGCTGTAGCAACACTAAGGGCATCTATTTCACCCTCAGTAATTGTTAGTTTCTTTCCACCTGAACTCCATAACTGTTGTCCATACATCTGAGCATCTTTAGTATCTCCAAGGAACTTGAAGGATTTATCTTTAAACCTAACCTTTTGTGCGACAGGTTGTTTATCACTATTGTAATATGTAGCTACTTGACATGCTTTACCACCTAACGTGCCTTTACCATATTTGTATTGTTTACATATAGCTTCTGGGATCGCTCGTTTAGTTAAAGGTTCTATATCTAGGTTATCAATCATACCCAGCTTCTTAAGGCTTGTAGGTCTAGTTTCATATTGTGAATCAGTTGGTGGAAGCCAATGTGAGCATGCAAAGCAGAAACTAGATGTGTTAGTATAGACAGCCCTACCATCAGAGCTGCCACATTCATCACAATTAGTATGGTAACTAAATTCTGTATTATCTTCGCCCACATTTTGCTCCTCCATGTCTATATATATCCTTACAATTCTCACTCTGAGTAACTAGCCTAAGGTTTTCAATCCTATTATCAGATTTAGAATTATTAATATGGTCTATCACTAATTTATTATCTATAGTTTTATTGTGATACACCCATATTAATCTATGTGCTAAGTATGATGAACCATTAAGTTTTATCATAACATACCCTGTAGACTTAGATACATTACCAGCAATAGTACCTTTAGCGATATTGCCTCTACTATTATTCCATATTAAAACCCCGTCGTTACTATATGTAAATACTTCTCTTAGTAAATCATATAGACAATTTATGTCCTTAGTATGTATCATTATGTAATCCTTTAACGCTGTTCAGTATGATATGTGCTTTCTCTATAGCCTCTATCAACTCCATATGTTCGTTGTGATACATTAAATCACTAACTATTAAGTCTAAATCCTTATCCATTCGTTTTCCTTTTAAATTTCTTTTATTCTCATTTCTACTCTAGGGTTTTCTCTATCTACTCCCCCAAAGGTTCCAGTTATCTGCACAATATGCTGGTAGTTATCATCAGGTAATCTACCTAACTCTACTAGAGCGTCTTGTGCAAACTTACTGATAACACTAACCACATTATCAAGGTCAAAGAGTCTTTTATTCTCATAGTAAACCTTGTAATGTATCTTAACTTTATGCATGTCCTCTGGCAAGTCTAATACATCATCTGTAATCTCATCTTTAAATTGCTTCTTCATGGTGTTTGTTAACCTATAGTGTGCATTTTTATACTGGTTCAGATTACAAGAGTATCGTTTCTTACCTATTGTTAGGAAGTAAGGTAGATTTACAATGTGTATATCTCCTACTGCCATAATGTTAGCCTCTAAAAGTCATCATCATCACCATCTTCATCAGCGAACTCACCATTATCTGTTGGTAACTCCAGGTCTGAATCTTCATCCTCAAGCTCATCTTTACCACCAAATTCAACTAGGTCAATTAATTGTACTTTCTCTAGTATCAATGAGATACCAATAGATTTATCTGAAGCCATAGCATAAGGGTTAGCAAAGGCTACTGTTCTTATTGTGCTTCCGTTACCAATCTGAACCATTGGTATAGCACCTTCAGAGGCTTTAGGCCCTACTAAGATTACCTTGTTTTGCCCTGGTCTTCTATCATCTACATTATTCATCTTAAACTTGAATATGATGTTACCAGTTTCATCACCATCTTTAGTGTATTCATTTTTGTAAACTGACCTTACAGAGTATTGTTTATTCTTTGGTCTACCTTCGTTAGCTTGTTCAGCTGCAGTATCTCTCATTTTCTCTAACTTATCAATGAACGCTTTAACACCTTGGCCTTCAGGGTCACACACTAAATCCACTGAGTATTGTCCTTTTGCATTGTATTCTCTATCAGGTTTATCTAGTTTTGCCCATAGTGCTTGACCTTTAGGTGATGTTACGTTTTGTCCTTTAACTGTGAATGGTTTTTTAATTGCTGCTGCCATATTATATTCTCTCTTTATTATTGTTATTTGTATTTTCATTGTCTTCTATTGCTGCTAATGCAGCGGCCTCTCCGTAGTCAAGTTCAAGGTCTCTTACAACATCTCTCAATGTTACTAGAATACCTCCGTAGGCTTTACGCCTAGCTCTTGGACTCTCTATTGTATCTATAAGTTCTAGCTTGTTAGCTATGTGGTTACGAATCTCTGTTCGCATTAGATACCACCAACTCCGTTAACTGAATATGTATTCACTGTTTCTAACCTCGTTTAAATCTAAGTCACCTATCAATAGCTGTTCTGCTTCCAGAGCCTTGAATGGTGCTGTTTGTTCCACAAAGTCATATAAAGGCTTACCTTCAAACAACTCTATGTATGCCTCTCTAACCTCTTTGGATAGCTTCTCTGTGTCTGCTGCATGAACACCATAACTATCGTGTATCAATGCAAAGTTAGTTACACCTCGTGCTATAAGCCTCTCAACTGTTCTGAACATCAAGGTAGCATCTAAACTGTGTATATAGTTAGGTGCTATACCATTAACCATCTTCTTACCGTCTAACTGTGTTGTTGGTGTTCTGATAGATAATTTAGCTAATGCAGTTGTAACTCTAACTGTGTTGTATCTTACAATCCTATGAACAACTGGGAAGCCAAATATAGGTGTCTTATAGAATATATGACTACCTTTAGATACAACCTCTTGTGTTAATGACTTAAGGAAGTCTCTACATATTACAGCACCTTCTACTACCTCCCCGATACCTTTGTAGTTCAGTTTAGATAGTAGAGTTGCTACTTGCCACTTCTCAGCACCTTCTAACCAGAATTGGTTTTTAGTGCCTTCATAGTCATTTAGTATATCATCTATTAGCTGGTCTTTCATACCAAACGTAGATACATTATAAGGAAAAGTCATTGTATTTCTCTTTGTAATCTTACGGTTAATCTTACCAACCATTGAGTTACCTAAAGCTCTAAAGTTTACTGAGTGTTCCTTCTTATCTTTAGTAGTATAACTAAAGGTAGCTGGATAATCTTGTAACTCTAGATATTTATTTACACAGGTTGCTACTTCTCCATATATATCTGCTATCTGTTTGTTATTATTGTGATTTACAACATTAACTGCTGAAGCACCTTTATCATCTTTCATAAGCCCAGAGTATATCTGAATCCCCGAGCATGTCGCATCAAGGGCTATTGGAATATGTGACTTAAAATCCCTAGGATTTGCAATCCAATCAGCATACTCGAAACACCAAGCAAGAAATATATAAGGCTCATCGGCTTCCGTCCACTGGGTGTTAACCAATGGGTTTTGTGTAATCTGTATGATTTCATCTGTCATCTCCTCTATCTTTTGTATTCTCTCTGGATACAATAATTTATCATAACCATAGACATTAGCTCCATGTATCTTAAACCACCCTATAGCCTCTGGTGTGTCTAAAGGTTTACCTTCTGCGAACATAAGTAAAGACTTTACTGTCTTTGCACCTTGTGGGTTTAAGTGTGGTTGTATAGGATACAATCTACCTCTGAAGTCTACTTGATAGGAGAAGTAAATCTCTTTGTATTTACTGTATTTCTTTGCCGTTGATAGTGCTAGTTTTGTAACCAATCCTTTAGATTTTAAAGTATTTAGTTTGTCCTCTAGCTCCATAAGCTTATCTCTATACTCAACATATAGCTCAGGCTTACTTTCATCGTATTCAATCTTTGGAATTACATCAAATGCTTCAGGAAGGTCATCATCAGGTATACCCCCAATAAGGGTATAGTCCTTGGTATACTCTAATAGATGTTTGTCATACACTGTTTCCAGAACCTTCATTACTCTCTTGTTGACAACCCAGGGTACTCTCTGAACTGCGTTAACGATATTACAAAACCTCGTTGTAAACTCAGGGTGTGCATCAAAGTAACCTTTAACCATCCTTCGGTTAATCTTATCGTTATGCATCTTAACTAAATCAACATCTAGTAAGTCACCATAATAACCACCATCACCAGAGAACTCAGTCCACTCTTTAGGTTTGATTATTAATATAGGGTAACTATAGGTAAAGAATGGCGATAAGTCTTTCATCCTATTGATTATTGCTATTGTAGTTTCTGTAAGCCTCAAGAGAGTTCTCTTCTTTTTACTGCCAGCTGTTCGCTTTACAATAGTTTCACACAAACCAGTGTCAGCTTTTATTACTGCATCAATTAAGTTAATACCAAGAGTCAACCCTTGAATGTTATCAGGGTTGTTAATCTCCATCTTCTTCTTACCAAGAATCATCTTCTTATTTGTTCGGCGTCTAACACTCATCTTCTTGTATTTCTTATCAATGTATTTATCAAGTGAAGGTGCTTTACCTTTAAACAACTCTAGTTTGTATTCTTGTTTTATACTAGTAAGAACACTACGAGCTACTGTCAATAGTGGTACATGATAAGGAGGATACTTACCTCCCCAAGTGTTCAGTGTGTTATTCATAATAGCACTTAGTATCATATAGGCTAGTGTATCTTCATTCCCTAGGTAATCCATTATAGGCTCTCTAGTTGCATATGAAGAACCTCTTAGAGACTTTGAAGTTAGATACTCATTTAGTTTAGTAGCTACTGGAGCTATTGTTTTCTTTATGAGTATAATTCCTTCATTGGTTTCTGAGCCTCTCCCAGTCTCTGTGTTATCGCTATAGATAGTACGGGCTTTAATAACTGATGCATCATAAGCAGCATACTCTAATTCTTTCTGTGCTTCAAGCATTTATAGTTTCCTTTTGTTTTTCTTCTAATTATGTCTTGGTTTAAGCTAACTTTTATAATCTATGTTATTACAAGCTAACTGTTTGTTACCTTTGTCTGCTATAAGTTCTCCTATAAACTTAACCAACTGGTCATTAGCAATCTTCAATCCAACTTGGTATTCACCAATGTCTTTAGGTTTCTTAGCAGCCCCTAAGTTTAAACACATAGATGCAAAGTTCCCAACTAGGGTGTTAGCTATGTTCTGTTGTTCAGCTATAAGTAGTGCTGTATCTTGATTAATCTTCATTGTTATTGTCCTTTATGATTTTATTTACACTATCCTTGAATAAAAACCTATGGTCTTTAGGTATCTGAGAGTACACTGCATGAGCTATATCTCGGATTTCCCATAAGGCAGCTTTACTTGTTCGTAGTGCTAAGAAGTTTTGTAATGACCTTGCGTTAACTGTCCATACCATAGATGTTTTATAAGCCTCAGGCATACAATATTTAGCTTTATCATTGGCTACACCTTCTTTAATTAAGTCTTTTAAACTCTCAAGGGCTAAAGCTATACTGAAATTTACAGAGGAATTAGTTGTTAAAACACAATATTTGTTAACTATGTCGTAATTAACTATTGTAGACTCCCCATTCTCACTTGGCTCTTCTAAATATGTAAACAAATCCTCAGACTCTTTAAGCTCCTTCAGCGTATATCTTGAACTCTTAACACTAAGGCTTGCCATTCTATGTCTAGCCCATTCTTGTAAACAAGCCCTTGACATTGTAATATCAAAAGTATAGTTTAGATGTTCAATAGTTGAAGAGTGTTTATGCTTGTTGGCTACCCGCTCTATACGCTCTGTGTTACAACCTGGGCTTACTGATGATACTTCCATACCTGGAAAATCAACTACATCTGGTGTCGGTTTATCCCAACACTTTCCGATAGCCTTATCAGCTACCCAAAGTGGTGTATAATTTAATAGTTTTACTGGCATCTTAATCTTCCTTATCTTTATCTAGCCTAACTCCAACAAACACTGGTTGTATGTATGTTGTATCATTAACTTGTTCATAACTTATCTCTATAATTTTACCTATGAAGTAATCCTTAGTCTTATTACGTTGTTCATCAGATAGCCCTGACCCTACATACACTATTCTACCTTCAGAATCTCTAAGTGCTAAGCTTCCTATTAAACCTTCGTATTTACCAGTTCCTGGGGCTATCTGTATACACAGTAAGTCTGCTGTAGGACGTCCTTTAAGCTTCACAGCGTGATGTACTCTCTTTCCATAATCATAAGGAGCATCTGGTCGCATCAGCATACCTCCTTCCCAACCATTAAGCACCCAAGTTTCAACTAAATCTTTAGCTGTTTCAAAGGTACATAGAGTAGTTGTATGTACTACTTGAAGTTGTTTTGGTAACTCTAGTTGCATTAAGAAGTTAATCCTCTCTGTAAAAGGCATATTATATAAAGATGTATTAGCACATAGTTGAATACAATCAAATATCATAACCTTTGATAGTTCTTCATCTATAGTATTATTTAATTTACCTTTACTATAATTTGTTCTAAATGTAGTAAGCTTTGCACTCTTAGCCCTAGACCCTAGTTTACCATCGCAGTTATAAAGATACTCACCTATAAGCACAAAATCCTCTTCTAGGGTGCTTAAAGGCTCTCTAATCACCTCAATATTGAATTGTTTACCTTGACTAGTAAAGAACTTAACTTCTGTGCCTATTTTCTCAATGAATACCTGATGGCCGTCGTATTTCTTTGACAGTCTCCAAGTACCTGATAGGTCTTTAATCTTATCCTTACCATATGTTTTGGCTTTTTGTTGTTTAAACATCTTTATTTCCTCCATTCTTCTGGTAAATACCTTGCTAACCAAGGGTGTTCTTCTTGTAGTTCGTGAGCTTCTTCTAGACTCTCACAAAACATTGCATCATCTATTAAACTGTCCCGTAAAGTGTCAGGGTCAATACAAGGAGATACATCTTCTTCCTCATTGTAATTACACATAATATAATCCTTCTGTTAAGATTTGTTCAGGGTCGTAACCTAAAGCCTCTAAGTACTCCCTGAATATAATGTTTTCTTCTTCAAAGCCATCACTATAATCATATAAAGAAAACCCTTCAGAAGAACCTAACCAATAGTCTAATGTACCATCAAACTGTTTACCTTGTGCAATCTCAACCTCTAGAAGCTTCTCTAGGGTATCATACATACAATCTAGGTATAACACCTCAGATGTAGTGTGTTCGTTATCATATCCAACACTAAGGTTAATACAAGATGTTGTTTCATCTGCAAGCTCTGCAGCATCTGTAATACTTCCCATTGATATAGAGTAGCCACCCTTAGTAAACATATCTATAAGTTCTTGATTATCGTTACCATATATAGCAACTTCCTGTGAGCCTTCAGAGGACTTTCTATCCAACCCTATGTAACAAGTGGTGTTTGGTATGTAATCTACACTCTGCTTATACAATGAGCTTCCTAGACAGCCAATCTCTTCATCTCTAAAGAAACACACATTATATTTAGATGATTTATTAGTAACCATATAGTGTATAATCTGTAATGCAATCCAAACACCTGCCCTATCATCACCACCTAAACAGTTTAGTTTACTATCTATAGAAACCCCTAGTATGTTTAGTGTTTCATCATACTCAAAGTCTGAAGGCTCTATAGTTACATCAGGAGCATAGTGAGTGTTTATTGTATCTAAGTGGACACATAACATCGGTTTAGATTCATTATCAGTTTTATATAGTAAATATCCGTTACCTTTAGTAACATTAGGAACCGTCTGCTCTATATGTAGAGCTAATTCATCTTGTGTCATCATTAATAAGGCTGTTACACCCTGTAGTATTGTTGTATTATTCATTGTCTTCCTTTTTTGCTTCTTCGTAAGCATCTTCAGTGCTATATAAATACCCGTTGTATTCATAAGGTGGTTCGTTTTCCCAGTATTCCTTAAGGTCTTCTACATAATAGTAATCAGAATATAGATAATTATTAGTGTCAGAACACCATGCTAGGTTACAATACTCTTCAAAATACTCACATATATCAGCAGCATAATAACAGTCATTTATAAAACACCAAGTATCAGTATCATACGCACATATTATGTTTTCATCATGCTTTTTGTGATAATACTGATAATTAATCTCTACTAAAACATCCTCCCAGTTATAGTAGTATTCACTGTTAGTCTCACAGAACATTACATCGTCCTCATTATGATATTCATCTGTATCTACACACCATATTCCTTGTGATACACTAGATATACCACACTCACACTCTGTATTGCCTTGAGTGTTCTGTAAGCAGTCTATGTAATCATCACTGCTAGTAGAGAGATGGTAGCTTTCCAGTAAATAACAGAAGCTATCTATGTAAGGAACACCATCATACTCTGAATCACAAGCCTCTATTGTAGACAATGTCTTATCTTCTTTAAGAAGTTCAGCAACAGTAAACCACCCTTGCTCTTTACAATAAGTCTCTAAGGTTAATTTATCATTCTCTTTTTCAAAGAATATCCTATCCATAGCTATGATTGGTTCAGATTCCTTACCTTCTATGATGATATTATTATACCATACAATAGCTCTAGCAGTTAAAGAGCCCTCGTTATCCGTTAGATACGCAACCTTACACCCTAAGTCTTCATAAAGCTTCATCCACTCACCTTTGTGAGACATACAACTGCCACCAACCTTAGATATATCATAAACATCTCCTATATCGTTAGATATTTTAACTCTTGTAGTGTCTACTGTATACGCTTTCTTCCATGTAGTTACATACCGTTCAATCTCTAGTGGTGTTAGTTGTGGATATAGTGTTTTCAATATCTTACCTAATTTTATTTTCTGTTTTGTCCCTTTAATATAGAATTCACCAGAACTACCATTATAAATAGGTGATTCACTAGTGGTGTTTAGTGTGTTACTAATATTTACAGTTCTAGGTGTTATATTCATATTTAAAGAGTTACTAAGCCTACGAGCTGTGTTTGTAGCTATATATAAAGCCTTAACATGTTTAGCAACACCCTGTAATATATCTTTAAGGTGTTTTTCAGATTCTATAGGTGTAAACTTAGAGCAATCTGTCCTATTAAATACTACATTGAATGTATAATAAGCCCCAAAACCTTCAGGGCGTATTCCTTCACACATCAGGTATCGAGATAAGCCCTTAGCAACAAACACACTAAAACCTTCATCATATAGTTTCTCAGCATCTTCTATTGAAATATCAATGGTTTCATTTGTAGTACACATAACTCTATAACTCCCTTCTAAACGCAATAGCTTGGTTAGTCATCTTGTTACCAAACAGTTTGTAATCATTACACCAGCTATAGATAGTAGATGAACTATATCCAGTCAACTTTACAACATCTTTAACAGTTAGTGTGCCATCTAAGATGTTTCTAGCATAGTGCTGACGGTCTACAAGATAGCTTGCAGGCTTTCTCTTAACTTTACTTCTAAGAGCTCCTCCTGTTATCCTATGGAGCTTTCTAGAGTGTATTCTTAAGATACTACATAGCACATCCAGTGAAATACAATATCTCCTTTTAATCTCTAGGACTAGAGCTTCTATGTTGAATACATATTCAGCAGTTTCAGCTAAAGGGTGTGCATCACAATAGTTATTAATTGCTTTACGCAATAGGTTTATATCAGTGATAAACTGTTTGTTATTGGTTAGTGCTTGACTCTTTGGTATCTTTGTTAAGTTTATATTATTGTTATTCATTGTTATTATTCCTTGATGTTATTCATAATCTGAACTGATTGACCTATAGATACTTTAAGTATCTTAAAGATATATACAGAGGCTCTCAGTGTGTCTTATCTTATTCTGTCCACTCTTAAGCAAACTTTAAGATTACAATATCTTATTAGCTATTCTACTAATAGTTCGGTATATCTTAAACCATAGTGTACTCGTGTTGTAAACTATTACATAGCCTGCAGTTTCTGTAGCCTCTTGATTTAGTACCTGCCATAACTGAGGATTACTAAATTTATAAGGTCTTTTTCTATTCAGGTTGCTACGCAGTTGACTAACTCCGTCTAACCCTAGATGTACTGTGTAACCTTCATTGTTTATAAGTACAAAACCATCTTTTAGTAGCTGTTTACATTCTTTAGGTGTGTTCAGTGTGTGTTTCTGTGGTACTAACCACCTTACATTGTGTAGTTTATTTCTATTCTTCATTGTTATTATCCTTATTATCCTTTATATACCCTTCTAATCGTTCATATAAGAGCCTGTGAAGGCTTTAAAGAGCTTTAGGGTATGATTACATTAATTACACTATAAACAGCCCGTATTGGCTATTTAACAATATAATTAAATATTGTGTACTTTATGGTTGAGTACTAACCCATCACTTTCATTTTGCTTTTATTTTAGAGATAGCATATTTGTGTCAAAGCTAAATTACATTTAATATCCACCATAAGTGCGATACATTAATAATTATTGTAGCTATGTTTAATCTCTTTACTACCCTATATAGTCGGTTAGATACTTAATTGTGTTAAAGAACTTTAAGCTTTTAAGGCTTAATAAGAGATACAATATTTAATTATATCCCCTATAAACTTTAATTACACTAGTATTATAGCAGTTTTATTCTTTAGTTTCGCTTAATCCTTTAGAAAGTTTTGCAATTAAGGCTTTTTGTGCGTCAAAGCTCATTGATTTAAACATAGTTTCTATCTTAACACCCTTTGTATCTTCATCATCTTCAAGTTTATACTCTTTGTAAAGTTCAGCAAGCTTAGCACTATATAACTCATTGTATTTGTTTTTATCAGTTCTAGTTGTAAACTTATCTTTAGCTTTACCTTTTAGCCCATTTAATAGGTTTTTAATTGTAGTTACATCTGCAGTGTAGTTTTCTAGTAGATGCTCCATAAGTTTTAATGCTTTTTCTACATTATACCAATGAAGTAGGTTAGTATCTATAGCTAGTTTACTATTGCAAGCGATTACGCTATATTTAATGATAGAGTTTAGTTTATTCTTATAGTAGTTTGTATAGTTACCTGCAGTTACTTGCTCGCTGATTACATTCTTTAGTGCTGAAACCCCTGCATCTAGTGTTGATACACTCTTTAAATAGATTACACTATCATTAAATAAAGCTTTTGAGCTATTGTCAGCACCTTCAAGTGCTACTAGTGTTTGTTTAATTGTTGTTGTTATTGTAGTTATTGTGTTGTTTTTCATTGTGTGTGTTCCTTTGGTTTATTATAATGTGTGTTGATAAACTTTAAAGAGTGTTTATCCAAACTCATACCGTATTATATCGAGTTATTCTTAACTTAATCTTAAATGCTTTACAAATTTAGCAATTACTACTGCAAGAGTTATAAGAGTTAAGCCTGCTACTATTGAAAATGATATTATATCTATTGTGTTCATTGTGTTATCCCTTTATGTGTTTTGATAATGGTAGTATAATATAGATAACCTTTGATAAAGCTTAAAGCTACACTAGAATTACATAAAGTTTTAAAGTTGATAAAGTGCCTTAAACATTATAGTGTATATAAAGGATACGGAAACTATCTAAAAGTTCCTGAAGGTTGCCTTAAATTCGACAAAGTGCCTTAAGGAATTTAAGAATATAGAATAATTAGTAACAATAATAAGATAGATTAATAGCTGAGTAGCTTGGTAACGCTTGCAGATGCTTAACGATACATTGAGATACATTAAGGAGATGTTAAAGGTCTTTATGCATCATTGAGATACATTG
>Ga0256828_1000933_pt1 | contig 18921 bp, 18 predicted proteins | sample CV88metaG_FD_185993 | JGI IMG/M metagenome (GOLD analysis project Ga0256828, IMG submission 185993) | Hydrothermal vent microbial communities from East Pacific Rise, Pacific Ocean - CV88 | ecosystem: Environmental > Aquatic > Marine > Hydrothermal vents | place: Pacific Ocean: East Pacific Rise...
TATATCAAAATCATTTTGCTCTTTGAATATCTCTAAAGCTTCTTGCCCATCTGATGCAGCAACTATAACATCAAAAAATGAGGAGAGTGAATCTACAGTTGTTTGTTGAACTTCTAATTCATCTTCAACATATAATATTTTTACCTTACTTAACCATTGTTTATCTAAAATATTCATTTAATTTTCCTTTGCAAACAGCTCAAGTGCATTACGTAAATCTTCTTTTGTATCTATACCAAAGCTTTGCGATTCAACTTTTAACATAGAGATATTTTTATGGTAATATATAGCTCTTAGTTGTTCTAATTTTTCTATATTTTCCAAAGGTGTTTCTTCAAAAGAGCAAAATTGATTTAAACTTTTTTTATCAAATCCATAAATTCCAAGATGTCCGAAATATTGAATTTGTGTATAATGATCACGATTATATGGTATTTTGGCTCTTGAAAAATATATTGCATCATCATTGCTGTTAACCACTACTTTAACATGATTTGGATCATCTGCCAAATCTGATGAAATAACCTTATAACAACTTACCATATTGAAATCTCGTGTAATATTTTCTTTTACTTTATTTATCACATTTTGTACAACCGTTGGTTCTATAAAAGGTTCATCAGCTTGTACATTTACAACAATTTCATCATCTAGTAAATTTAAAATATTTGCAGCTTCGTTTATTCTATCTGTACCGCTTTGATGTGATGTTGAAGTCAACACGGCATCTATATTATATTGTTTTGCTAATTCTATTACTTCTTGGGAATCTGTCGCAATAATTACTTTATCTAGCATCTCTACTCTTTTAGCAGTTCGTATTACCATAGGCAATCCCATAATATCTACTAGAATTTTATTTTCAAATCTACTACTTTTTAATCTTGCTGGTATTATTATCATTCTTCTAAAGCTCCCATTGGAAAAGTTAATCTAAACATCACTATATCGTCATCAAGGTTAAGCACTTCAATATTTCCTTTTAGATGCAATTCTATAATAATTTTACAATTGTAAAGACTTAGACCAACACCATTTCGTTTCTCTTTTGTACTAAAATACGGATTAAATATTTCAGATTTAATTTCAGCTGGAATATGCCCTCCATTGTTTGAAAGTTCACATATTACATTATTATTTTCTTGTTTTGTAGCTACTTTTATCATCTTGTCTTCTTTTGAAGCAGTAGCTTCTTTTGCATTGTTTAAAATAGCCGATAAAGCACTAGCCAATTCTTTAGGATATGTCCTAAAGCTTGTTGTTTCCCCATATTCTTCTATAACAAATTCTTGATGATCAAGTTGAGAAATTTTTAAAGCTTCTATGAGTATATCTCTGATATTTCTTTTTTTCTTGCTACCTTTTAATTCTGTTATACCTTGAAAATTTTCAATAATCGCAGATAAATTTTGAATATTTTCAGAAATCATTTCAAGTTTTTTATGGATAACATCTTTTTGTATCTCTTCATCAAAATCAAGATCAAACATAATTGATTGAGTATCCAATGAAATTGTATTTAATGGTTGTCGCCATTCATGTGCTACCGTTCTCATAGTTTGAGTAATAATTTTAAGTTTTTCTTCACTATCTGTAACTTGTTCTTGTAACATCTCTTTATTTTTTTGTAGATTTACTTCACTTGTAATATCCATCATAATAGCTGTATGCCCCATAACATCACCATATTTATTTTTTGATGGTTTACTTGCAAAATCTACAATAAATGGTTCACCATTTTTTTTCTTAAGTGTTATAACACCTTTCCATGTTTTACCCTTAGAAAGATGTTCTATAAAATCCTCAACAACATCTGATTTGTTACTATGATGAAGAATATCTTTATAAGAAACATATATAAGATCAGTAGAACTGTAACCTGATATTCTATTAAAAGCTTCACTTGTGCTTGTTATTAATCCATCTTTATTTGTTTTAAATTGTACAATGAATTTATGTACAAGTGTTTTTTCTGTAACATCTTCTGTAACATCATTGATATTTATTACAAACATTTTTTTATTACTCATCAATTTTATAACAATATCTAGATATACCAATTGATTATCTTTTCTTAAACAACCTACTGTTAGTCTGTTTTGGTATTGGTTTGTAATGTTTTGCTCTAACAGTTGCAAAAATGGGGTTTTTGACTTTGGTAATAAAAGATCAATTAATTTTGATTTTAATAATTCAGCTTCACTATACCCCAACAAAGGAGAAAAAGCTTTATTTATATATACAAATTTAGAATCCAAGGCTATGATACCTATACCATTCCATGATCCGTTAATCATCTCTTTTAATACAATATTTTGATTCTTTGTAGCTTGATCTGACACTAAAATCTTTCCTTTATACATGAAGTAATTTTTTACAACACTTTTTAAGTAGAAATAGTATATCATAATTTTCCTAAAATATATTAAGAGGAAATATTTTTGCAAACAAAAAAAACTTTAACAATTATTGATACTTTTGGATTTTTATTTAGATCCTATTATGCATTGCCACCACTAAAATCAAAAACAGGTTTTCCAACAGGAATGATTACAGGATTTATGAATTTTATAGCTTCTATTGGTAAAGATTTTGATACAGATTATTTAATTTTCGCTTTAGATAGTCCTGGAGATACTTTTAGAAATACTATTTATACACCATACAAAGGGCATAGACCAGAAGTTCCGGATGATTTAAAGGCACAACTTCCCGTTTGTATAGATCTTATTGATAAAATGGGATTCAAAAGTGGCTCTAAAGTTGGCTTTGAAGCAGATGATATTATAGCATCATTGTCCAATGATGCTATAAAACACAATTTAGAAGTAAGAATAATATCTCATGATAAAGATTTATATCAATTAATCAATGAAGATATATATATGTTTGATCCAATGAAGAAAAAAATCATTTTAGAACAAGATTGTTTTGATAAATATGGAGTATATCCAAGACAATTTATAGATTATCAAAGTTTATTAGGAGATAGTGCAGATAATGTACCAGGGGTAAAAGGGGTAGGTGCAAAAACAGCAATGGCACTTATACAAGAATATGATAATCTTGATAATATATATAAAAATATAGATTTTTTACCAAAACCTAGATGGAAAACATTACTTAGTCAAAATAAAGAATTAGCATATATATCCAAACAACTTGTAACATTGGATAAAAATTGTATAACTTTAGATGAGATTGATAATATAGAAAATCTTATATTACCACAAGAAAACCCTATATTAAAAGTGGCAAATACTTTAAGAGATTTTGATTTAAACAATATTGTAGCAAAAGTTCACAAAAGTGGAACATCTTACAAAACTATAATACCAAAAGATTATCAAGAGATACAATCTGAACAAAATATAAATAACAAAGTCAAATACACTTTATTAAATAATCCAGCAGAATTATTTGCGATACTAAAATCAATACCAAAAAACTCTTTAATTGCATTTGACACAGAAACAACAGGGCTAGATAGTTTAAATGATAAAATAGTTGGATTTTCATTTTGTTTTAATACCTCTTATGCGTATTATATCCCAATAGGACATTTTTATCTTGGAGTCCCAGAACAAATAAGTCTAAATGACGCAAAAAAAGCTATTGAGATATTAAATCAACACAAATTGATTTTGCATAATTTTCAATATGATTATGAAATTGTAAAAAATAATTTCAATATAGAATTAAATCTTTATGCAGATACTATGCTTATTGCTTGGTTGTTAGATAGTCATAAACCTGTAGGTATGGACAAATTGGCTTTAAGATATCTTGATTACACAACAATATCTTTTAAAGAGATTGTAAAAAAAGGGGAAGATTTTTCAAATGTTGAGCTTTCAAAAGCTTGTGAATACGCTAGTGAAGATGCTTTTATTACATATAAATTATTTGAATTATTAAATAACAAATTACAACAAGATGAAATATTATATAATCTTGCAAATACTTTGGAATATCCTTTTACAAAAGTATTATCAAATATGCAAGAACTAGGTATAAAAGTTGATACAAACTTTTTAGAAGAATTAAAAATAAAAAGCTTGCAACACACAAAAGAATTAACAAATCAGATTTATGAGTTAGCAGGTATGGAATTTAATTTGAATTCCCCTAAACAACTAGGAGATATATTATTTGATAAACTAAATCTCCCCTCAGGTAAAAAAACTAAAACAGGTTACAGTACAGGCGAGGCTGTATTGTTAAAGCTACAAGATAGCCATCCTATAATTGATAAAATTTTGCAGTACAGAGAAGCATTTAAACTTCAAAGTACATATATAGAGCCTTTGTTAAAATTGGGTTTAGCCAACAATAACCACAGAATACATACTTCATTTTTACAAACAGGAACAGCAACAGGACGATTAAGTTCAAAAAATCCAAATTTGCAAAATATACCTGTGAGAACCGAAGCTGGTAGAATGATTAGAAAATCATTTATTGCAAAAGATGGTTTTAAACTTCTTAGTATAGATTATTCACAAATAGAACTAAGATTATTGGCACATTTTAGTAAAGATTCTGCACTTTTAGAAGCGTTTAACAGTGGTGCAGATATACACACTCAAACTGCTATTAGAATTTTTGGAGAAGAGGAAGCCTCTTCAAAAAGATCTATTGCTAAATCTATCAATTTTGGATTAATTTATGGTATGGGAGCAAAAAAACTTGGAGAAACATTACAAATCCCAACAAAAGAAGCAAAAACATATATTGAAAAATATTTTGAAGCTTTTCCAACCATAAAAACATTTTTAACATCTATAGAACAAGAAGCATTAGAAAAAGGTTATGTTAAAACTTTATTTGGCAGAAAACGAAAATTTGATTTTGATTCTGCTACACCTATGCTAAAAGCAGGATATTTGCGTGAGGCAGTAAATAGTGTATTTCAAGGAAGTGCAGCTGACCTTATAAAAAAATCTATGTTAGAAATAGATAAAGTATATAAACACAATCCTAAAGTTGATATGCTATTGCAAATACACGATGAACTTATTTTTGAAATATCTGAAGATATTATCGATGATATATCAACTGATTTAACAAATATTATGATAAATATTGCAAAATTAGAAATACCACTTGAAGTAAGTATAAATATAGGGAATAATTGGGGAGAATTAAAATAATATGGAAAAGGCAAAATATCTTGAAACAATTTTAGATGTTACACCTGTAATGTTTTTTGTTGTAAAAAATAAAAAAATTATAGATGTAAACAAACGATTTTTACAATTTTTTAATTTGAAAAATATATCTGAAATACCTAAAGAACAATTTTGTATATATAAATATTTTTATATGTTTGACAAGCAAGAATTTCCAGACAATAAACTAATTGATGGGGTTCTTTGGTATCAATATCTTCTAAAACATAAAGATACACACCATACTATTTCTTTGAAAAAAAATGATGAAATATATTATTTTAATATAAATGCACAATACCTAGATGATGACAAAAGTGCTATTTTATTAACTATGCAAGATATAACCCCTTTAAAAGAAAAAGAAAAGATGCTAATTCATCAATCAAAAATGGCCTCTATGGGTGAAATGTTAACCAATATTGCCCATCAATGGAGGCAACCATTGTCAATGATTTCAACATCTGCCACAAGTATTCAAATGCAACAAGAATACGGTATGTTAGATGATAAAAAATTGCTTGATGCTATGGATAATATTAACAATGCAGCTCAATTTTTATCAAAAACTATTGAAGATTTTAGAAATTATTTTAAAGATGATAAATATAAAAAAGAGTTTTTACTAAGTGATATGATAGAAAAAACATTAAAACTTGTAGAAGCAAATTTTCAAAATAATTTTATACAAATAATCACAGATATAGATAATATAAAAATAACAGGCATAGAAGGGGAGCTAATACAAGTAATTATAAATCTATTAAATAACTCAAGGGACGCTTTCAAACAAAATAAAAATTTTGACAATATAATCAAAATAACAATAAAACAAACCAACGATAACGCCGTAATTACTTTACATGACAATGCAGGTGGAATCCCAGAAAATATAATAGATAAAATTTTTGAACCTTATTTTACAACAAAACATCAAAATCAAGGGACAGGAATAGGGCTGTATATGTCATATGAAATCATTACAAAAAATATGCTAGGTAGTATAGAAGTTGCAAATGATATATTAAACTGTGATAATAATTCACGATTGGGCGCAAAATTTATTATAAAAATTCCACAATAAATTTATATTTTACAACACTTTGGATATAATTATTACAATAATATAACATAAAGGTAAAATATGAAAGTAGCACCGTCAATTTTAAGTGCAAATTTTGGTAAATTGGATCAAGAGATTAAAGATATTTGCGAAGGAGGGTGTGATTATATCCATGTGGATGTTATGGATGGTCATTTTGTACCAAATTTAACAATAGGACCTGTTGTTGTATCAAGTGTAGCTAAAAGTGCTACAAAACCTTTAGATATACATCTAATGGTAGAAAATAACAGTTTTTTTATAGATCTATTTAAAGATTTAAAACCTAAATACATTTCATTTCACATAGAAAGTGAAAAACATCCTCATAGAGTTATTCAAAAAATTAAAGATTTAGGAATTAAAGCTGCAATTGTTTTAAATCCTCATACATCCCCACAAGATATAAAATATTTAATAGAAGATCTTGATATGGTTCTTTTAATGAGTGTAAACCCTGGTTTTGGTGGTCAAAAATTTATTTCATCTGTTATAGATAAAGCAAAAGAATTAAAACAACTAATCAATCAGTATAATCCAAATTGTTTAATTGAAGTTGATGGTGGAGTTAATAATAAAAATATACAACAACTCAAAGAAGCAGGGGTTGATATTGTTGTTGCTGGCAGTTATGTTTATGGTAGTGATGATTATAAAACAGCAATAAAAAGTTTGCAAATATGAAAATACTAAAACCTAGAATCAAAATATGTGGCATTACTAACCAAAAAGATGCATTTGATGCCATAGAAGCTGGAGCAGATGCTTTAGGATTTGTATTTTATCAAAACAGCAGCCGATATATAGAACCCGTAGAAGCAAAAAAAATCATAGCCAATCTTCCTCCATTTATTCAAAATGTAGGATTATTTGTAAATGAAACTCCTCAAAATATAGATTATATAGCAACTATTGCAAAAATAGATACGGCTCAAATACATTTTGAAGTAGATGAGCAATTTTTTGATCGTTTGGATACAAAATATATTAAAGTAGTCAGAGCAAAATCTAAAGAAGATATTTTAAAATATCAAGATCAATATCGTATAATTGATGCGTTTGTTCCACAATATGGAGGAGAAGGGAAAAGAATTAATCTTGAATGGTTTGATAATATAGATTGTTCAAAAATTATCCTTGCTGGTGGATTAACTCCTGATAATCTTAATCAACTTAAAAAATACAACTTTTATGCTTTGGATGTAAGTAGTGGTGTAGAATATAAAAAGGGGATTAAAGACAAACAAAAAATGTTTGATTTTGTAAATAAAGCCAATGAATTATATCGATAAACTCGCTTCTTCTTTAATAAAAGGACCAATAAGTATTATACAATTTAATAATATATTGTCCAATTCAAATCGTTTTTTTGATAATCTGGATTTGGAAAAAGAATTATTAATTTCTAATGGTTTTCCACTATATATCAATGAAAAAATGGCATACTTAAAAACATCTACAAATCTTATACAAGATCAAGTATTTTGCATTGTTGATATTGAAACAACAGCAGAAGATCCAGACAAAGGTCAACTTATAGAAATAGGGGCTATCAAATACAAAAATGGTGTTATTTTGGATCATTACCATTCTCTTGTTAATGCACATACAATACCTTTAAAAATAGAAGAACTTACAGGTATAAATAGCACTATGTTGGAAAATGCTCCAAATATACAAACAGTTCTGGAAGAATTTAAAATTTTTTTAGAAGATGATTTGTTTGTAGCTCATAATGTAAAATTTGATTATAACTTTTTAAGTAAAAGTTTTGAAAAATATAATTTAGGAAAATTATACAATAGAAAGTTATGTACCATAGAATTAGCAAAACGATCTTTTTACGCAAAACGATATGGCTTGGACTATCTAAAAGAGTTTTTAAATATTAATCAACCTGTCCAACATAGAGCTTTTGAAGATGCAGAATCTACTATTACTATTTTGGAAAAATCACTTAAAAATCTTCCAAAAGAGTTTACAACAGAAAATTTGATTGATTTTAGTATCAATGCAGATATAAAGGAAAATAATGAACTTTAATAATTTTAAATTATTCGTATTAAATTTAGGTAAAACAAACTCTGATTTGATTTGTAAAACATTACAACAATATCACTATAAATGTGAATATAGCGATGATATTGACTATGTATATAAATATCTTCAACAAGAATCTCCTAATCTACTTATTGTCAATGGTAATCATTCAAATACTGAAGAGATGGCTATCTTAGAACAAATAAGAAAAATATCAAGTGTAAATATTGTATTTTTAACAAACGAAATGGATATAAATAAAAAAAATATGTTTAGTAAATTTAATCTGCTTGATTATAAAGTAAAATTAAATAATATTTTAACTCTTATTGATGAAATAAACATATTGATAAAAAAACTTATTTTAAATGAAAGAGAAAATATTCTTATTATTAAATCAAAAACACGAAATAGGGATAAAATAGAAGCTTTATTAAAACTTAGACACTATAATGTAATAATAGCATCCAATGGAGCGCAAGGGTGGAAAGAAATTAAGCAGTTAGAAAAATTATCATTAATCATTTTAGATATAAATCTAAATGATATGAATAGTTTAGAAATATTAAGTATTGTAAAAAACAAATATAATAATGAAGTTCCTGTCATAGGAGTTTCTGTAGAATACAATCCTATAATATTGCAACAAAATATTTTAAATGGATTGTCTGATTTGTTAAATGTACCTATAACTCAAGAGGAATTTAATCTAAAAATAGATCTTTGGGTAGATAGTGTTAGGCAAAAAAGAGAGATAAAAGCACAACAACTTCAAACAAAAAAAATGTTAAATAGTTTCAAAGCGCTATATAATGCAACAATTGAAGGGTTGTTGATGTTTGAAAAAAGTATATGTGTTGATGCAAATGAATCTGCTTTAAAATTGTTTGAATACAGTTCAAAAGATGATATAATTGGAAAACATATATTAGAAATAGTTCCTAAAGATATAGGGGAATATGATGTTCAGCAAATATTAAATGATAAAATTGACCATGAAATAGAAATAAATATGCAAAAACAAGATGGAACAGTCTTCCCTACACAAATCAAAGAACGAAACATCGTATTAGAAAATAGAAATTTAAAGATTTTGGCTATTTTGGATCTTACAGATATAAAAATAAAAGAAAATATGTTACATCATCAATCAAAAATGGCTTCTATGGGTGAAATGATGGGTAATATAGCTCATCAATGGCGACAACCTTTAACTGCTATTTCTATTGCTGCAAGTGGTATGATATTGAACTATGAATTAGATATTGCAGAAAAAGATGAAATAATAGAACAACTAAATTCAATAGTGGCACGAACAGAATTTTTATCAAATACTATTAATGATTTTCAAAGTTTTTTAAAAGAAAACAAAATAAAAGAACACTTTAAAATCTCATTTGTTGTAAAAAAAGTATTAAATCTTATTGGAAATAGTTTAGTTAATAAAAATATCACTTTAATTGAACAATACAACAACGATAAAGAGATTTACGGATTGCAAAATGAACTTGTACAAGCTGTTTTAAATATTATAAATAATGCAAAAGACGCAATAGTACAAAATAGCAAACCTCAAGAACAACATTTGGTTTCTATTGAAAGTTGGATTGATAAAGATATAGCACATATAACTATTCAAGATAGTGCAGGGGGGATACCTGAACAGATTATTGATAAAGTATTTGAACCGTATTTTACTACAAAACACCAATCACAAGGAACAGGGCTAGGGTTATATATGACCCATCAAATGATTGTTGAACATATGCAAGGTAAATTAATGGTAAAAAATGAACAGTTTACGCATCAAAACAAAACATACTATGGAGCAAAATTTCATATACAAATACCAGCAAATTTAAAATAAATATTAAAATATATCTGTAGTTTGATCTAAGCGTTGTTTATCAAAATGTGTATATATTCTAGATGTATTTATATCTGCGTGTCCTAATGATTCTTGCACTAAAATTAAATCATGACTTTTAGCATACAATAATGTAGCAAAAGTATGTCTTAACATATGGGCGCCGTTTTTTTCTTTTCTAATACCTACAGTTAACAGTATTTGTTCTACAATTTTGGTTATATATGGTTGTTTTAATAATTGTTTTTTATGATTACAAAATAATAAATCATCATCACAAGATCGCAAATTTAAATATTCTTTTAAATCATTTGCTATGATTGATTCTTTTATTAGAACCACCCTTGGCTTATTACCTTTTCCCCGTATTTGTATAATATAACCATCACCATCTTTATTAAAATCTTTCATTTTTATACCCAAAGCTTCACTAACCCTAACACCTGTATATAAAATTATTTTAATAATTAATCTATTTCTAGCAGCAACTTTAGAATTAAATTGATATTTATCTATAGCTTGTATAAATTTTTGAACCTCTTCTTTGTTCAAAAAAGAGGGGAGTTTTGTACCACTTTTTCCAGCTAATCCACCCCAATTTTTTAATTCAATACCATACCTATAAGAGCTACCATCTTCTTTTTCATTTTGTTTATCAATATAACCAAAAAATCCCAAGATAGCTATACGATAGTTTTTTTTAGTTGCATCTGATAATGTTGCAGTTTGAGAAGCTAAAAAATCGCTTAATAACTCTTCGTCAATCTCTTTCATAGAAGATGCACCAAAATTTATAAGATATTTATATAACTTTTCCAAAGGTATATAATAAACGTGAATACTCGTAATTCCAATATTGCGAACCTCTTTGATTGTAAGTTTTAATTTATCAATAGAATCAAATCCTATCACTAATTTTTGAATAATCTGTGCCAATCGTTCTTGATCGGTTACATTTCTATTTGACAATGTGGTTAATTTGGTTCTTAAAAATCTACTTAACCAAAAAAGATATGTTTTATCAAACTGTTTATATATATCTAATGGGTATCTCAATTTTTCCTCTTTAAAACTTGGAAACTCTAATTTCCAAACTATTAATTATATAATCATCATATATCATATATTCTAACCTATTTATAGTAATAAACAAATTATTTAAAAAATATATTTTAAATAAGACTATTTTTATCTTATTTAGATATTATTTCATAAATAAAAATATTTAAGGAGAACAAATGAGTGATAATAAACCTCAAAATTCAAATGAAATTAGTTTAAATGGAGCAACAGTTCCGTTTTATGAATACAATATAGAAGGTGTAGAATATATACAATTTGATACAAGTAAAAGTGGTCATCCAGAACCTATGATAAATGCAATGACAGGATTACAAAACTTAAAACCAGGTCAAAAACTTGTTATGATTAATTCAAAACCACCTGCTGGATTATTTCCAAAAATTGAAGCTGATTTTAGTTATGAAGTTGAACAATTAGGTGAAGCATTATATAAAATAGTATTTAGCTCAAAAAATGATGCTGCTGCTTCAACAAATTTTGCTGATACAGCTTGTAACGGGTAAATAAATGGCAGTTTCAACCGATTTTGCACCACCATTTAAACTAATAGCACCCTATTTTATTATAGGAATTAGTTTTTTTGTGATTACTGTTGGATTATTGTTTGGATTTGATATAACCAATCTAACCAATATGAACAGTATAACATTATCATGGGTCCATTTGTTTTTGCTTGGATTTGTGATGATGGTAATATTTGGTGCAATGGCACAGCTTGTTCCTGTGGTACTTGAGGTTGGACATTTTGCAGTTGAACTATATTATATAATTTATCCATTATTAGGTATTGGAACAGTTCTTATGGGATATGGTTTTTACAGCTCCCCTGCTCTTTTACCTTATGGTGGAGTTGTAGTACTTATATCTCTTTTGATTTTTGTATTGGAAACCTTTTTGACTATTAAAAAACAAAAAAATCTAAATCTAGTGATGAAAAGTGTTGTTTTAGCAAATAGCTTTTTATTTGTAGGTCTGATTTTTGGTATTTTAATGGCACTTGGATTCGCAGGAACAATTGAGATAAATATAGCTACATATTTAAAAGCACATATCTATATGGTACTTGCTGGATATGTTGGGGTTACTATTATGGGTATGAGTTTGATTCTTTTACCTATGTTTTGGCTTTCACATAGTTTTAGCTGGAAACCTATAGAATATGCTTTATATGTAGTAACTGTGTCTATATTTAGTGTTATGTTATCTGCAATATTTGAAAATACAATTTTAGAATATTTTGGATACACCTTAACAATCGTAGCTTTTGGATTATATTTTTATCAAATTTGGTTAATCTATAGCACAAGAGTACGATTGGATAATGATATTTATCTGCACTCTTTGTTGTTTTCATACGGTAGCTTATTTTTGGGACTAATTTTTGGGATTTTATATCTTATAGCACCAAATGACGATTTACTATTGAGTATGGGGTGGATATTATTTGCTGGATATATAACTTTTATGATTAATGGGCATTTATACAAAATAGTTCCATTCTTGGTATGGTATCAACGATTTTCTCCATTAATTGGGAAGCAAAAAGTACCAATGTTGGCAGATATGGTTCCTGTGAAAAGTGCTAGATTTCAATTTGTATTTAGCTCAAGTGGTGTAACAATAGCTATGCTAGGGATATTGTTAGCACAAAACAATATTTTCAAAGCTGGTGTCAGCTTTTTGTTTGTAGGATCTATTTTTATGTTAAAAGATCTTATATATATGATAAAATTCAAATAAACGGAGTGTAAAATGGCAGTAAATGTAACAAAAGAAGATATTTTTAAAGCAGTATCAACAGTAAATGATCCAGAAGTAGGATTTAACCTTGTAGAGATGGGACTTATCTATGATGCATCTTGTGATGAAGAAGGTAATGCAAAAGTGGTAATGACACTATCAACTCGTGCGTGTCCTTTACATCAGATGATTGTAACTTGGGTAGAAGAAGCTGTTTTAAGAGAAATTGAAGCAGTTCAAAATATTGAAGTTGAAGTTGTATGGGAACCAGCATGGAATATCTCAATGGCAACAGATGATGTAAAAAGACAACTAAGTGGTATGTAAATGAATGTAATATACGGTACATTAATATTCTTTTTTTATTTTGTAAAATATCCCATTGTGATATTTTTACCTGTATCGTATATTTACTTAGATTTTCCAAACAATTGGCTTATGGATGCTTTAGCATTCATAAGTGCTTGTTTAATAATAAAAGATTGGTTTTTCCCTCATGAAAAACCAGATAATTGCCAATCTTATAAGCATTAATTAATTCTTTATTTATTTTATTAATTATAATATTAAATTATACATATTTTACAATTATATCATTTTGTGTTATTATTTCATAACTTAGCAAAAAAGAGTTTTTAATGACAGAAAAATTAAAAATATATAAATATGGTATATTTGTAAGTACTATTGTGGCTATTATGGCTATATTTATATCAAAATCAATACATTTTAATACAGCAACAACAGCAATATTATTGGGATTAGCAATTGGGAATATATTTTATAAAACATTTCACTCTAAAGATTCCAAATATAAAAGTGGTATAAAATTTGCAGAAAAAGATTTGCTTATGTTTGCTATAGCTTTAATGGGAATAAACCTAAACTTTACTATGTTAGCAAGCTTAGGGTTTAAAACCATATTTTTAATTATTGGGGCTATGGCTTTTACTATATCAATGGGATTATTTTTAGGAAAAATATTTGGATTAAATAAAAAACTTTCATTGATGTTAGGTATTGGTAATGCAGTATGTGGAAGCTCTGCTATTGCTGCAACATCTGGGATTGCAAAAGTACAAAATGATGATATAGCTATAAGTATAGTTTTGGTAAATCTTATGGGAACTATTGGTATTTTTTTAGCACCATTTATTGCAACAAAACTAGGATTTAGTGATATTCAAGGTGGTATTTTAGCAGGTAATACACTTCAAGCAGTTGGTCAAGCAGTTGCTGCAGGATTTAATATATCAAATGAAGCTGGTCATTATGCAACTGTTGTTAAAATGGGTAGAGTTCTTATGATAGCTCCTATTGTATTTATTTTAATATATATTGCAAAAAAAGATACAACATCAAATATAAATGAAAAAAACAAAATCCCATTTCCTCAATTTATATTATGGTTTTTGCTTTTTTCAGCTTTAGCCTCTTTTGAAATATTACCAAAAAATATTGAACAACTTATTTCTATCTCTAGTCATTATATAGCTTTAATTGCTATGTCTGCTATTGGGTTAATGATACACTTTGGAACAATCATAAAAACAGGAGGAAGAGCTTTTAAGGTATCTGCTATTTTATTTGCAATGCAATTAATATTCACAAGTGCGGTAATTATATTTTTATATTAATTCATACTATTATTTATATTATAAAGAAATTCCTTTTAAAAACTCTAAAATCCCTTTGATAATATCTTTTGGTGTTGGAGGGCAACCTTTTATATGATATGCAATAGGTAAATGATCTAAAACAGGTGCATTTATTGCATAAGTTTTTTCAAAAGGTGCTTCCATAGCAGGGCAATCTCCTAGGCTTATTATCCATTTTGGTTCTGCCATTTGATTATAGGCATCTATAGTATGTGGAGTCATATTAAATGTCATCAAGCCACTTACAAGCAAAATATCTGCATGTCTTGGACTTGCTACAAAATATATCCCCAATCTTTCAAGATTGTAGTATGGATTAGATAGTGCATTACACTCTGCTTCACAAGCATTACAACTACCACTATCTACCATTCTTATAGCTAAACTACCTGCAAATTTTTTATGTACAATATCTTTTATCTCTTGTTCAATCTGTTTTATTTCATCATCAAATTCTAAATTTTCAGTTAATATACCAGTTTTAACTCTTTTATTCCAAAATTTTATCATAGATCATTCCCCGCATAGCTTAGATCACAACTTTTATTTATAAGTGGAAAATCTGCAATAATATTATTATCCATCATTATATGAAGCACTTGCCAATTTATAAAACTTGGATCTCTTACAAAAAATCTTTCAATTACCCCATTTTTTATATCTATTGCCATAAAAAGTTCACCTAATGAACTCTCAACAAAACTATAATATTCTCCATCATTGATCTTATCTATCTCTAAAGAATTAGTTTTTGGTTCTATAAAATTTTTCATCATTGTAAGTGAATTTTTTACCTCTTGTAATCTTAGTTTAAATCTTGAAGCAACATCTCCTTCAAATTCTAAAGATATCTCAAATCCATTTTGAATATAAAATGGATTAAGTCTTCTATCTACAGAACTTCCACTAGCTCTTGCTACAACTCCAACAGCATCATATTTAATAGCTTTTTCAAGTGATAAAATACCTGTTGTATCAAATCTATCCCAAAGTGATGGTATATCTATAATCCAATCTTCAAAATACTCTATCTCTTTAGATAAAGTATCTAGCCAATTATTTATAAAATCTACATCAAAAGAATTTGCTTCAAAATTAATTGCACCAAAACCAAAACGATGATTTGTAAGTTTTGTCATAAATCTTCTTGTATCTTCAGCAAGTTTTGAAGCAAATGCTAAAGCTGAGCTAAATCCAGCATCATTTGGGATAAATCCTAAATCTGTTAGGTGGTGGATAATTCGCTCCAATTCTAGCAAAAAAGCATCTCTTTTTTTTAAGGGTAGTGGTAACTCTTGATTTGAAGCTTGAATTATAATATCTCTTAAACATATTTGATAAGCTATGCTTTCATTTCCACTAATTCGCTCAATAATAGGCTTTGCTTCAAATAAAGTTTTCCCCTCAACCATTTTTTCTATAGCTCTATTTTTATAAAAATGTCGCACTTCCAAATGAAGTATATCTTCTCCAGCTTGAGAGAATTGAAAATGTCCTGGTTCTATAATACCTGCATGGATTGGTCCAACTGCTACTTGAAATACCCCATCACCACCTATTGCTTCATATTCATAAGGGGTAAAATCACTTTGTTCTAAAGAAGTTTCTTTAAAATTTTTTCTTAATGGGTGTATATTTTTTGGAAATCGTTCTTGTTGAACCAAAGGGCGATTATCAAAGCTATTTTCAAAATTTATTCCAAAATCATCTTGTATTTTTCTTTCAAACCATATAGCACTTGGGTATTTATCTGTTATAGTTTTGGCTTTTGGATTAGTTTTTGAAATTTGCTCTTTTTGAATCTCTTCTTCAAAAATAGTAACTAATTCAAAAAAATCTTTTTTTTCTTTTGCAAATCGTGCTATTAATCTCATACTATACCTTTGATATATTCTAAAACATTTGGAATTAGAAGCACCACTAAAGATACTGCAAAAATTCCCAATGCTAAAATTTCACTAAAATATACTTTTTTTTCTACTTCTGTACCCTCATATTTCATAGATTGGTAAATAGCTACAAATCTATAAAAAATAATTGATAATAATATCAATAAAAATAAAATTGCTCCAATCATAAATAAAATATGATTTCCATCTTTTGCAGTTGTTACCATTGCTCCAAAACCATATAATTCACTAAAAAACATAGGGCTTGGTGGAAGTGAAATTATTGCAAGTAAGAATAGTGAAACTAAAAAATAAAATATTTTTCCATTTTTACCATAAAACCCTTTTAAAGCTCCTGCTATTTTATATTTTCCATTTGATTCTAATACTCCTGTTGATAAGAATAGTGCAGGTTTCAAAAATGCATGAGCTGCAAAATGAAGCAAAGCAGCAAATGGTGCATTGCTAACCCAAAATATAACTATCAAAGCCATATGTTCAACTCCAGAGAGTGAAAATAACCTCATAAAATCTTTTGCTCTATAGATTAAAAATGCAACGATAAATATAGTAAGAACTGTATAAATAAAAACAAAAACAAAAACATGATCATAATTTACTTTCATAGCTATTTGAGAAAATCTAAAAAATCCTATAATAACTGCTGATTCTAAAATACCACTAAATAAAGCTGCCACGGGATAATACGAAGCTCGTTCAATATTTGAAAGCCATAAATTCATAGGAAAAAATCCCATTTTTATAAACATACCAATAGTTGTAAGGGCAAAACCTATCTCAAATAAAAATGGTGATGGGATATTTTTTGCATTTTGTAATAATAATGCAAAGTTCATACCCTCTTCACCCAAAATTGGTTTAACACTTGCATAGATTAAAATTATCCCAAATAATACAAGAGAAATAGCAATGGCTCCTACAATCATATAATTCCATGCTTCTTTACTAGCAGCTGAAGTATAGTTTGTTTTTATCATATAAACAGTTGATAAGGTAGCAAGTTCCAATCCTATCCAATATATTCCCATATGGTTTGATAAAATTGACAAAATTAAACCTATCCAAAAAGTTGCAAAAAATCTATAAAATCTTCTATATGATTTAGGTGAAATATGTACATGTTTATTTAAAGTTAGCATAGCTAAAGCAACAGCAATTCCAACGATAGAAGATACAAGTAAAATATATGTATTAAGGTTATCTGCTACTAAATAATCACCAACTATATTATATGGTTTTGGTAAAAAAAATAGTTTTATAGTTGGTAATAAAATCAAAAATGAACTTAAAGCTAAAATATATTTTGATTTTGTTTTTTTTATAAAACTTACCCCAAAAATAATTAAAGCTGGTAAAAATAAAAGAGTTAATATCATAATGACATCTCCTCTTTTTGAAATAACAAATTAATAACAACTATTGCCATAAGTAGATCAAAAAAGATCCCAAGTTCTACAAGCATTGGCATACCATTGGTTGCTGTAATTCCAAGTAAAAAAAGTGAATTTTCAATAGTTAAAAATCCTATAATTCTAGGAGCTGTAGTTTTATGCTCCATTATTAATAATAGTGCTAAAAACAAAGAACTAATACTAATAGCTACATAATTTGTATTAGCTTGAATCATATTTACAATAGGAGCAGATAGATAAAAAGTAAAAACCAATATAGCAGGTATTAACATAATAGTATGTTGAATTTTGATTTTAGGATTTATTTGTCTTGTAAGATTAAATTTTTGTGCAAAATTTTTCAAAACATAAGGGATTACTATAGCTTTTAATATAATTGTTACAACTCCTGTGATTATTAGAGCATTGTCATTTATACTTTTTCCAATAGAAAGGGCTAAAATACCAAGAGTTAAAGAGTTTAAAGAGTACCATAAAAGTAGTCTATAAAGTCTATTTGTAAAAATTGCAACAATAAGTGTCGCTAAAAAAAGTCCAATAAAAAAATCTATCATTTTAAGCTCCTAAAACATAAAATGTAATTAAACTCAAAAATGCAAATACTATTGCAATACCTAATAAATTTGGAACTTTAAAAAGTCTAAGTTTTGCCATATTTACCTCAAATACTGCTACAGCAAAAGCTATAATAAATAGTTTTAGTACAAAAACAATTATTGCTAAATATATAGGTAAATCATAACCAAAAGGTAAAAATAAAGTTGCAAACAGTGATGCAAAAATAATAAATTTAATTGCACTTGCACTTTCAATTATAGCTAAATATACACCTGTTAGATCTAAAATCATAGCTTCATGAACCATTGTAAGTTCAAGATGAGTTTCTGGATTATCTACAGGGATTCTTCCATTTTCAGCTAATAGTAATATAAAAAAAC
>Ga0256828_1000934_pt1 | contig 18918 bp, 12 predicted proteins | sample CV88metaG_FD_185993 | JGI IMG/M metagenome (GOLD analysis project Ga0256828, IMG submission 185993) | Hydrothermal vent microbial communities from East Pacific Rise, Pacific Ocean - CV88 | ecosystem: Environmental > Aquatic > Marine > Hydrothermal vents | place: Pacific Ocean: East Pacific Rise...
TCAAAAACATGTGATGCAGTATCTGGAAATTCCTGAACATTATCACTATTCGGTCAACAATAAAAGACCAAAGATCGATTTTCAAAATGAATTATTTAAGGAAGTCTACCAGATTCAGTCACTTCTCTCACCCATAGAACATTTGGATTTGGAACGAAATCCAATGATTACAGAATCATTGGCGATTCTTATTAATTTTGTTATTGAGCATGATTATCACATCGTTCAAAAGATGGCGATGCCACGGATTATCGATAATCGTCGTTTTATGTATCTTGGAAATAATGCTTTGGAACAGATGGGTATCATCTCTAAAGACCGTAAGGAGTTTACACTTCTAAAGATGATTGATAAAAGTTCAACAGCTATCGGTAGACGCCTTTTAAAAGAGAGACTACTTAATCCCATTATGGAAAAAGAGGAGCTTGAACGTCGTTATAATTTAATAGAAAAAGTAAACTCTCATGTACGTTATTTAGATGAAACAATGCGTGGTATCTATGATATGGAACGTCTTTCACGAAGACTCTCTTTGGCACGCTTGCATCCTTTTGAAATGAATCATCTTTATGACTCTATGCAGAGTGTTAAAGAGTTGATGTTTTATGTAAAGAAGCATAAAATTCAGCGTACCCCTTTTCAAGAGAGTGAAGTAGATGAGTTTTTGCGTGAGATAGAAAAGAGTATTGATCTAGATATCTCACGCAGATTTACCAATGCTACTGTTGATGAGAATTTCTTAATGAACGGTGTGGATGAGAGTATTGATACACTTGTAAAAGAGAATAGTGTGATGCTTGTTGCATTTGAAGATATCATGAAAAAAATAGAAGTGCTATTGGAGGATGCTCACGCAACGGGTAGTATTTCAAAAGTTGTCTCTTTGGGGCTTTTGGAAAAAGAAGGATATTATATATCGCTCTCTAAAAATCGTTTTTCACTCATAGAAAACAGATTTAAAAAAGATGAGGAATTTTCAAAGTTTATTGTTAAGAAACTGACAAATTCGGTAAAAATTACTTCACCTTTTACGGATGAATTATCTGACAGAATTATGAAAAATCGTCGAAAAATTGTTACTCTTGTTAAAGAACGTTATATTCAACTTCAAAATCTTTTTGCAAGACGCTATGCTTTACTTTTTGAACGTGTCATTACTTATGTGGCAGATTTGGATGTCGGTGTCAGTTCTTCAAAAATTGCACAAGAGTATAAGCATTCTCGCCCAATGATCGTAGAAGCCAAAGAAGATGAAAATTTCATGCAAGTAATGCAGTTACGTCACCCACTTATAGAAGTACAGGAACGGGGTGGTATTTATGTCCCTAATGATATTGTGATGGGAAATCGTGATTATCTTGATCTGCCACATCCTACAACGGTGATGCTTGAGGTCTCTGTGCATGATGGACATGATATAAATGGAGTACTTCTTTATGGAATTAACTCAAGTGGTAAGAGTTCATTAATGAAGAGCATCGGTATTGCTGTTTTGATGGCACAATCTGGTTTTTTCGTTTCTGCTGCTGTAATGAAGTTTTCCATTTTTGATTCGCTTTTTACCCGTATAGTCTCTAAAGATAACCTTGCAAAAGGTCTCTCGACCTTTGCTGTTGAGATGCTGGAACTTAAAAATATATTTAACCGTTCAAGTGTTCGCTCTTTGGTACTGGGTGATGAGATAAGTCATGGTACTGAGACACTTTCAGGTGTCGCAATTGTAGCGAGTGCCATTAAAAAGCTTTCAGATGTACGGTGTCTTTTTCTCTTTGCAACACACCTCCATCAACTCTCAACAATGCCAGAAATTACAAAACTCGATAATGTAGTAGATCTACATTTGAGTGTGGAGTATGATGAAGAGAGTGATAAACTGATATTTAACCGTGTTCTGCAGGCTGGAAGTGGTAGTAGTATCTATGGTTTGGAGTTTGCAAAATCACTCCATATGGATAGTGAATTTTTAGAGACTGCAAACACGATACGAAAACGTCTTGCAAATGATTTTGACGAGCTTGAACTGCTAGTGAAGAAGAAAAAATCAAAATACAATAAAGAGCTGTATGTGACGAAATGTATTATCTGTGGGGCAGTTGCTGAAGATGTACATCATATTTCGCATCAATCACTGGCAGATAAAGCTGGATTTATCGGGCATTTTCATAAAGACAATAAGCATAATCTTGTACCACTTTGTAAGGAACACCACAAACAGATACACGATGGAAAACTTCATGTAAACGGTTTTATCATGACAAGTAAAGGTTTGGAACTACAGTTTGAAGAACAGATAAGTAAGTCAAAAGTAAAAGAAGTGCAAGAACCTGAAATAAATGAGAATGTGAAAGAGAAAAAAATAACAGATTTTGTTTTAGATGATTGGTAAAATGTTAAGTTGAATTGTGTTATACTCAAAAACACTATTTTAAGTTGTTTGGAGATTGATATAAATGTTATATTGCAATCAAGTATATGATACACGTAGTCATAATTATAATATTTTGATTATAGAGACTTCTGAATTATTATGTGAGATGTTTTTATCTTTTTTAGCAGATAAAGAATATATAAAAACAGTGGAATGTGTTGCAGATATAAAAAAATCAAAGTCACTCTTAAAAAATCAAAATTATGATTTTATTATTGTTGACGTAACTTGTTTTGATATTGGAAGTGAAAAACTGCTCTTTGAAATACAACAACTTACAGAAGCAAAAATTATTATTCTATCATCTAAAGAAAATGCAATAGTACGAGAAAATTTATTTGAACAGGGTATCTTAGCCTATTTTGTAAAAGATGATGATTTTTTATCATCTTTAAGATTAATTAATGATTCAATATTAGCAGTTACAAAAAATTTAAATGATACAATTTTACTTGTTAATGATTCAATGTCTTCATCACAACAGCTTATTAAAATTTGTACAATACGAAATTATCATGTTGAAGTTGCTATGAGTGCAAAAGAGACATTAAAAATACTTCAGAAAAAGATGGTTAATACAATTTTGATAGATCTTGCTGTTAAAGATGGCTTGAAACTTCTTCGTGAGATAAAAGAGATTGACGGATTTTGTCATATTCCTGTTTTATTACTTTCTTCGACAAATGATATGGATATTATTCAAAGAACCTTGCGAACAGGGGCTTCTTATTTTATAAAAAAACCTTATAATATAGAAGAGTTGACATTAAAAGTCGATCTCTCAGTTGAAACAAATAGAAGATATGTTGAAGCCATCTGTTCTCAAAAAATGTTAGCTGAATATAAAGAGGCTATAGATGAAGCTTCCGTTGTAAGTAAAGCAGATCTAAAAGGAGTTATTACTTATGTTAATGATACCTTTTGTAAATTATCCGGTTATAGTGCAAAAGAGCTCATAGGCTCATCACATAATATTGTAAGACATCCAGATATGGAAGCTTCTGTTTTTAAAGATATGTGGGAGACGATTAAAAGTAAAAAGATCTGGAAAGGTATTATTAAAAACCGTAAAAAAAATGGGGAAGTATATTATGTTAAAAGTCTTATAAAGCCTATTTTGGATGTTGATGGAGAGATAGTTGAATATATTGCCATTAGAACAGATATTACAGAGCTTGAAACATATAAATCGATATTAGAAGAAAATATTGCAGCTTCTAACTCTAATTTACAATACTTTAAGCAGTATGAAAAGGCTATCGATCAATTTATTTTAGTCGTTAAAACTGACCTTAATAATGTTATTATATATGCTAATGAAAATTTTAGTAAAATCAGTGGTTACTCTAAAGAAGAATTAAATGGTATGAATTGTTCCGATATTCGGGCACAACATCATCGAGACAGAGGTGATTGTGCTGGCTTGGCAGAACGTTTAAAAAATAAAGAATCAATATCCATACTCTTTGAAAATATTGCAAAGGATGGTAGTCATTATCATGTTGATACAGAGATTTATCCAATTGTTGATAGTCAAGGTATCACTCAAGAACGTTTACATATTATGTATGATGTAACAGAAATAGTCAAGATTCATGAAGAGTTAGATAATACCCAAAGAGAGATAATTAATACTATGGGAGAAGTTGGTGAAAGTCGTTCTCAAGAGACTGGATATCATGTAAAAAGAGTTGCTGAGTACTCTAAGCTTCTAGCACATTTAGCCGGACTTAATGAAAAAGATATTGATTTACTTTATAGTGCATCACCTATGCATGATATTGGAAAGGTTGGAATCCCAGATAGTATTTTAAAAAAACCGGGAAAATTGACGGATGCAGAGTGGGTGGTCATGAAATCACATACAGAGGTTGGTTATAATATTTTGAAGAGTTCAAAAAGACCTATACTACAAGCTGCTGCAATGATTTCGTATGCACATCATGAAAAATGGGATGGAACAGGGTATCCAAAAGGCTTACGAGCAAATGAAATTCCTATTTTTGGTCGTATTACAGCTGTGGCTGATGTATTTGATGCACTTGGAAGTGATAGAGTATATAAAAAGGCTTGGGAATTAGAAAGAATACTTTCTTTGTTTCAAGAGGAAAAAGGAAAGCATTTTGATCCTGATTTAGTAGATTTATTTTTAGAAAATATAGATAAATTTTTAGTGATTAGAGATAAATATCAGGATAAGATATTGTAATAAAAGAGTCTTAAAAAACTCTTCTATTGTTTAAGCAAGTTTTTTCTTTACGCACTCACTGACACGTTTTCCATCTGCTTGACCTGTTAGTATTTTATTTGCAGCACCCATCACTTTCCCCATCTCTTTCATGCTTGTAGCACCTACTTCAGTAATGATCTTTGTGATGGTTTCGCAAAGTTCATCATCACTGAGCTGTGCCGGAAGATAAGGCTCATAGTAAGCTATCTCTTCAAGCTCGATTTGCATCAGATCTTCACGTCCAGCATCTTTATATTGGCTTGCTGCATCATTTCTACGTTTTATTTGTGTTTGTATGATCTTGATAACATCCTCGTCTGTAAGCTCTTTTCTTTCATCAACTTCTATCTGTTTAAAAGCACTTGTCAAGAGGCGTAGAGCATCTCTCTTTTTTGTATCTTTGGCTTTCATAGCTTCTTTTACATCATTGTTGATTTGATTACGTAAATTCATTGGTTGATATCCTTCTTTGTGGAACTGAAATTGCTAGAATTATACACAAATATAGATAATTAAAGAGATTTAATGCAAAAAAAATTATATATTCCTTTATCAATTATAGTAATAACTTATATGTTGAATGGTTGTGCTGCAAAGCTAACAGATCCTGAAATAAATTTTGAACCACCTACATATGTTGAACAGATGCCTGCACGTGAAGAGAAAAAAGATTTTGGTTCTACAGGAAGTCTTTTTGGAAAGGGGGATAACCCTCTTTTCTCCGATCATAAAGCTATGAATGTAAATGATATAGTAACGATTGTTATTTCTGAAACAGCCAAGAGTTCAAATACCGGTACAAAACAGTTAAATGAGAGTGATAAGTCAGAACTTGGAGGAGGAATTTTCTCTTCTACGGGTGTTGCAAATTCAACTGTTAACAATGCTATAGGTAAAGCAAACGGATATAGTGATGTTGGCTTTAAAAGTAATTCAACAAGTACATATAAAGGTCAAGGCAGCGCCACAAAAGATGCTAGCTTTACAACTACTATCTCAGCCAGAATTGTTAAGGTTTTAAAAAATGGAAACTATTTTATATCTGGACGTAGAGAAATTTTGGTAGATGATCAAAAACAGTTGATCCAGATTAGTGGAGTGATTCGTCCTTATGATATTGACCAATATAACAGAATCAATTCAACACAAGTCAGTGATGCAAAAATACTTTACAAAACAGAGGGAGATATGGATCGTGCAACAGAACAGGGCTGGGGAACAAAAATTATTCAATCTGTTTGGCCTTTTTAGTCTTTTTTTACTTTTTGCAAATATACTCTTTGCAGGTAGTTTTGAAAATTTTAAAGAGCTACAAAGTGAATCATTTTTACATTATAAAGATGAAAAAGATAATGCTTTTAATGCATATTTAAAAGCACAGTGGCAGGAGTATCAAGCTTATATAAGTCCTTCGTTTTACCATAAGCAAAAACCAGAGTATCTCTTATCCTTACATCAAAAACAGATACCTTCAGTAGGACCAATAGTTAAAATTTTACAGCAAAAGAAAAAGCGAGCTATTCAAAAAGAAACTTATGAAAATAATGTTAGCAAGGGTATTACTTTTACTTTTTTTGGTACAAGAGTTGGATTTATAAAAGATAAAACAATACAAAATGCTAAGTACTATCCTCAAAATCAAGCAGGTATCGCAAATTTCTTTTCAATTTTGGCAGCAAGCGATTATGATAAAACAATAAATCAATTAAAACACTATAAAAAAAATTTACACCTCAATGATTGGGCTTTATACCTTTTAGTACATGAATTAACTGAAAAAAATTTCAATGATAGAAATGAGGCAAATATATATGCTTGGTTTTTATTGAGCAAATTACATTTTGATGTAAAAATTGCATTGAATGAAAGAAAAAATATCTATTTATTGTATTATACACAAAATACTATTTATGCAGCACCTCGTTATAATTTTTCATCGAAAAATTATTATATTCTTTCAAAATATAACCTTCAAGATATAAAGAAAATCTATACATATACTCAAACATATCCTCAATCAACGAAGCCATTAGACTTCTCTTTAATGACTTTGCCAAAATTTAATGATGAGTTTGTCTTTAAGAGGCGTACATTTAAAGAATTTGGTAAAAATTATATATTTTCATATAAATACAATAAAAATATAACAGATTTTATGAGAACATATCCGCAAATAGACTATGACGTTTATTTTAAAGCACCTATGGAAGATATTACTTATGAAGCTTTAGTTGAAAGTATAAAAAAATATACAGATGGTAAGAAAATGAGTGAAGCACTTAATATTGTGCTTCATTTTGTACAAAAAGCTTTTAAATATGAAACAGATCAGGATCAATTCGGTCATGAAAAGATCATGTTTGCAGCAGAAACCTTAGCTTATGATGCATCAGATTGTGAGGATAGAGCTATTCTCTTTGCATATCTTGTAAAGCATATTTTTGGAATTAGCGTTGTCGGAGTAAAATATAGTGATCATATGAGTACAGCCCTGTATATTCCTATGCAGGGTGATAGTTTAATTGTTAATAGAAGAAGATATGTTGTTGCTGATCCAACATATATAAATGCTAATATAGGGCAGAGAATACCTAAATATAGGAATATTCGTCCAGATGCTTTTATTTATATGGATTCTTCTCATTAAATAAATAATAAAAAGAATATATACAGATTCTACAGATTTAATTGATATTTTCCTGATATTTTACTTGTATACTATGAAAATTTAAAAGTAAAAAGGAAGAAAAATGACAGTGAGAATGAATGAACTTAATGTTGATCTTACTGAAGTTTTAGAAGATTGCTTAAAAGAGTATTTAATTGCTCCTCTACCAAGAGAGAAATTAATCAAGACCTTGGATATACTTATTTCTGAAATTGAAAAGTCTACTCACGCAAACGAAAAAACTATTTGCTTATCTAATGCTTTTTACTGGGATTGTACCCGCGAGCATCTTGTATATAAAGATGAAGTTATTGTTCTAACGAAAAAAGAGAGAGAATTGTTAAAACTTTTTTTAAGTGATATAAATCGAGATTTTCCTTACAATATGATTCTTTTAAAACTTTGGGGTGAGAACAGTCCGGTTAAACAAGATAGTTTAAAAACACTTGTAAAACAATTACGAAAGAAATTGCCTTTTAATATTATTAAAAATATTTTTGCTTATGGATATAGAATTGATCTTTCGAACAATCAAGAAAGTCCTGAAATTAAGGATATAATTGAGTGAACTTAAGAACCCCTAAATAAAAGAATGATAGAATATAGTAACTTTTGTGATTTTGGATAAAAAATGGAATTTTCTTTAGAAAAGAAAGAGTGGGATTTTTACAAAGACCAATTAAGTGGTTTAGATAATCGTTTTGCCCTGCTTGAGTATATCAAATTGCATAGCCGTTTGAATATTTTTGTTATTAATATTGATAATTTTAGTAATATTAATAATGCATATGGTTATGTTGTTGGAGATGAAATTTTACTAGAGATAGCTAAAAGACTTCAACTCTTAAAACAACAAAATGCAAAGCTTTTTCGTTTTGATGGGGATGAATTTGTCTTCATTGTAAATGATTTTTTTAATTTTCGGGAGCTTAAAGAGTTTTCAGAATCCATTATCTCTTTTTTTAATCAAACAGAAATTGAACTTGAACATGACAATATTATAGTAAAAATCTCTGTCACTATCGGTGTTGCTATGGGAAATGGTATTATTACTCTAAATCATGCAGCAGCAGCGGTACATGAAGCACGTCTGTACAAAAAAAGTTCTTATAAGATTTTTGAAACAAAATCAGCTTATGCAAAAAAACAACAAGAAAATATCTATTGGATAAATAAAATTCGCGGTGCAATAGAAGAAGAAAAATTAATTGGATTTTTTCAACCTATAAAGAATTTACATACAGGTAATATAGAAAAATTTGAATGTTTGGCAAGGATAGATGATGATGGGGGACTAGTTTCACCTATACGCTTTATGGAAGCGTGTAAAATGACAGGAACGCTCTCTTTGATAACACGTAGAATTGTTACAAATGCTTTTAGTGTTTTTAGTGGAACTGATTATGAATTCTCAATTAACATAACATCTAATGATATTAATCTTGGATATTTAGAAGAGTTTCTACTTTTAAATTCTAAAAAGTACAATATAGATCCTTCTCGTGTTGTTTTGGAACTTCTTGAAGATATTGTAACACTTACAGAATCAAATATGTTAGAACAAATCAATTCATTAAGAAAAAAAGGTTTTAAAATAGCTTTAGATGATTTTGGTGTAGAAAATTCTAATTTTTCACGCCTTTTAGAACTCAATCCGGATTATTTGAAAATTGATGGTATTTTTATAAAAGATATACTAGAAAATGAAAAAAGTGAACTTATTGTTGAAACAATAGTACACCTTTGTAAAAAACGCGGTATTCAAATAATAGCTGAATATATTCATAATGAAGCGGTTCTTCATAAAATTAAGGAGATGGGTATTGATTATGCACAAGGTTATTATATAGGAGAGCCTAAAGAGAGTATAGAATAGCTTTCATATACTCTCTTTGTCTTGTTCTTTGCTTTGAATAAGTAGCTCTTTTAATTCTTTAATCTCATCTCTTAATTGCATTATTTCATCTTTTTCAACGATTTCAACTTCGGCTTCTTTATTCTCACTTAGATGATTCATAGCATCAACAACAACGGCGACAATAAGGTTAATCATTATAAATGTTACTATAAAGATAAATGGAACAAAAAAGAGCCATGCATAAGGATAAAGTTCCATAATAGGACGGGCAATTCCCATAGACCAGCTCTCTAAAGTCATGATCTGAAATAAAGTATATAATGAATGACCAAGTGATCCAAACCATTGTGGAAACTGTTCTCCAAAAAGTTGTGTTGCCATTACAGCAGAAATATAAAACAAAACAGACATAAGACCTGCAATAGATGCCATACCTGGTACAACACTCGCAAGTGCCATAACAATTTTTCGCATCTGAGGTACAATGGTAATAACCCTTAAAAGTCTGAAAATTCTTAAAACTCTAAAGATCTCAAAGACAGCATTTGCAGGGAACATTGAAATAATAACAATGCCTAAATCAAAAAGACTCCATCCATCTTTAAAAAATTTGGCTTTATGAGCATAAATTCTTAAAAGTATCTCTATAATAAAAATCAGAATAACAATCTGATCAAAAATATAAAGTTCATCTTTAATATGTTCATGTATGGAAGGATAGGTCTCTATCCCCATTGTAATACCATTTAAAAGTATTATTAATAAGATAAAATTTTTAAATTTATCTGACTCTACTAATTGAAATATCTTTGCATGCATGTTATCTCCTAATAATTAAAAGCAACTTTATATGTTGGATCATCCTCTTCGTAGGTACAGTGTGGACCAGCTTTTTTCATAATTTTTTTGCAATCTTCACTAAGGTGACGAAGAAGAAGATTTTTTCCTGCATCTTCATACTTTTTTACAATCGCATCAATCGCTTCAACACCTGAAAAATCCAATACTCGTGTACTTTTAAAATCAATTACTACTTTTTTAGGGTCATTTTCAATATCAAAATTATCTGAGAATGTGGTAGCACTTCCAAAAAATAGTGGACCTTCAAGCTCATAAACTTTAGTACCATCTTTTTCTATATATTCTTTTGCCCAGATTCTCGCATGTTTCCATGCAAAAACAAGAGCAGATATAATTACACCAGCAATTACAGCTACAGCCAAATCCTCAACCACAGTTATGATAGTTACAACGACCATAACAAATACATCGGCTTTTGGCATATGTTTTAAATGGGAAAAACTTGACCACTCAAATGTTCCGATACTTACCATGAACATAATTCCAACCAGAACACCAACGGGAATGGCATTAAGTATATCTGTAAGTGAAACAACTAGAATAATAAGACCTACAGCAGCAGTAAAAGATGAAAGACGTCCCAATCCACCAGATGTATAGTTGATAATAGATTGTCCAATCATGGCACACCCTGCCATACCACCAAAGAAACCACTCGCAATATTTCCACACCCAAGAGCAATACATTCTTGATTTCCACTTCCACGTGTGCCACTCATTTCATCTAAAACAGCAAGTGTAAGCAGTGATTCTATAAGACCAACAAGTGCCATGATAATTGCATACGGAAGTACCATGATAATAGCATCTAAACTAAAGAGAGTATCAGGAATGATCAGATGTGGAAGTTGCCCTTGAAATTCTGTTAAATCTGCTAAATTACCAACAGTTAAGGTATTTATATCTGTAAAATACACTATCAAAGAGATCAGAACTATAGCTACCAGTCCAGAAGGTACAGCTTTTGTTAATTTTGGAAGTATATACATAATAAACATAGTAACAAGGACTATTGCATACATGATCCAATTTTGTCCTTCAAAGAACTTAAACTGTGCCATAGCAATTACTATAGCAAGCCCATTAACAAAACCATATAGGGCAGGTTGTGGGACTAAACGTATAAATTTTCCTAATTTAAGAACACCAAAAAGAACTTGAATACTACCTGCTATAATAGTAGCAAGTAAAACATAATTAAGCATATGAAAATAAAGTTCATCTCCACTGAAACCTTGTACTTTTAGAAGGTTGTTTGCTTCAATTACCAAGCCAATAATAACAACTGCTACACTACCAGTGGCACCACTGATCATTCCTGGCTTACCACCAATTAGAGCAGTTATAAGCCCTAAAATAAATGCAGTATAGAGTCCAACAATTGGACTTACTTCAGCAATAAAACTAAATGCAATTGCTTCTGGAACAAGGGCTACAGCAACAACAAGCCCAGAAAGTATGTCATTTTTAATATTTGGAGATGTGTATTTTTTTATATCGAACAATGTAGAAAACCTCAATTTTGAATTGTGGAATTATAGCTAAATTTTATGCTCTTTATGGAGGATGAGTCTATTTTTACCTGCTGCTTTTGCTGTATACATTGCACTGTCTGCATCTCTAATGATATTTTCACTTGTTTCATTAATATCTAAAGGAAAAATTCTAATACCTATACTGGAACTGATTTTTATTTTATTGTTTTCAAGTAACATTTCTTTTGAAAGTTCATCAAGAATCTTATTTGTTATTTTAACTACAATACTCTCAGCATCCTCTATATCTAAATTTAATAGTAAAATAGCAAACTCATCACCACTGATTCTTGCTACAAAATCTTCATTTCTAATATTTTTCTTGAGTATATCCGCTGTATGTTTTATAAGTAAATCACCAATATGATGGCCATATGAATCATTAATTGATTTAAAATGATCTAAATCTATGAATAAGAATGCATGTCTTAATTGATGTCTTTTGGCTTTTGAAAGCTCTTTTTCCAATATCTCTAAAAGAAGTTTTCGATTTGCAATTTTTGTTAATATATCATGGTTGGCCTGGTGTTCTGCCTCTTCCTGAGCTTTTTTTAGATCTGTAATATCTAAAAATTGTGCTATATAATTTGTGATGTTACCATGTTCATCTTTAATTGCAGTGATTGAGAGTCTTTCTGGATAAATTTCACCGTTTTTACGTTTATTATAGATATCACCTTTCCAATTACCACTACTATGAATAGTTTTCCACATACTTTCGAAGAAATCTTTGGAGTGTTTGCCTGATTGTAAAATTCTTGGTGTTTGTCCTATGGCTTCTTCTTCTGTATATCCTGTTATTCTGGTAAATCCTTTATTTATTTTAAGAATTTTTTCTTTTGTATCTGTAATTGCCATAGCTTCTTGAGAATCAAAAGTATATGCAGCAATACGTAATTCTTCGAGTTGCTGTTGCTCTTTTTTAAAGATTTTATTTAAAAGTATAAGAATGTAAAGTGTCGAAAAAATAGATATTATCCAGGCAAAGATAGCTAAATAGAGTTCATGAAGAGCGTTTTTATAAATGTTTTGAACATTATTGATGTAGTTTTGCAGTATTACACGTAGAGTAGTGTTAAAAGAATCTATATATTGAGTAGAGATTTTAAACCACTCTTTTGCTTCTTCTTTTTGTAATTTTTTTGTTTTATATTTTTTCCTCATCTCTTGTAATCTTTTAAAATTTTTCTTATCAAAATTTTTTTGGTAGATATTTAGAGAGGATTTTGAAGCATAAAGAAGGAACTCGTCCAATTCAGATTTTTGTTCTTTTTGAAAATAGGAAATCTTTTGTGAGCAGGAAGTATCATATTTTTGAGAAAGGAGTTGATTATATATACAAGCCCTTTCAAGACCTGCATATTCTTTGATTTTTTCAAGATTGATTAAAGAAATACTGTCTTGATTCTGTTTTTGTAAAACTACCAGTAAAAACTTCATCATATTAATAGAGTCTTTGTTGATTTGAGTATAATATTCGATCTCTTCTTGAAAACTTATGTTTGATTTAAGTACTTTTTTTCTGATCTCTTGACGTTGTGGGAGTTCTAAAAATAGTTTCTTATTTATAGGTATGATTTTTTTAAAGAAATCATTATTTATGAGTTGATTTAGTATTTTTTTGTTTTGTTTTGATTTGCTAAGACAGTTTTGAATTGTTTCATCTGTTTTTTTAAACTGTTTTAGGAGTTGTGCCTTAAACTCTTTTTTGTTCTTTGCAACGATATAACCAGCACTAAGTCCACGTTCCAGTTGAATATCTCTGATAAGTTTCGTTACTCTTTTAATTTGCTTGGAAATAAATTCAACTTGATGTGTTTGAGTTAAAACTTGAGACTTTACCTGCATAAAATTGTAAGAAAAAAAGATAAGTACAGTTGCTGGAATTAAAAATAGTAAGATGATTTTTGTTTTTAAAGAAAAAAATTCAGGCATAAGAAAGATTATAGTGTAAAAAAAGTAAGATGTACCTAAAAATAATAAAATTTAATGAACTAAATTCCTACAGCTCCAAAAGGAGTGTAGTTTATTTTTGTAAAGAGTTTAACTGCTCCAAGACTTTTACTCTTTTCGCTTTGGCTTCTGCAAGAGCTTCACGATTTTTTTCAAGTACATCCGCTGGTGCATTTGCTACAAATCGCTCGTTATTTAGCATACCATTGAGTTTGCCTATCTCTTTTTGTAACTTCTCATCCTGTTTTGTCAGTTTGTTGATGATCGGTGTGAGATCGATTGAGTCAGTCGGGATGAAAGTTTCACATTTATCTGCTATATCACTCACTGCATTGTCAATTTTCTCTTCTGTAAACTCTAAAGTTTCAACTTTTGCAAGCTTAGCAATAAATGGAGTCATCATTGCTTTGTCTTTATCACTAATACCATCGATCTTCACATAGGCCTTTTCGATTTTTTGGTTTGCCATATCTACAAGTACTTTTGCACGTCTTATAGAGACGATAGCATCCATGATGATCTCAAATTTTGCTTCCTCTTTACGTTGTTTGATCTTATGCGGGAATTTTTTGATCATAATCGATTCGTCATCTTTCAAAGTTGTTCCGCTGAGTTGATGGTAGAGGTGTTCTGTGATGAATGGCATAAAAGGATGCAGCAGTTTCATCGCTTCTTTAAAGATTGCTCCAAGCTCTACAATGGCACCTTTGTCCGCTTTAGAAAGCTCAATTCCCCAGTCACAAAATTCATTCCATAAGAATCTATACATTGTAAGTGCAGCATCATTGAACTTATATTCATCAAGATAGTCACGCACCTCTTTTGTAGCAAAGTTTAAGCGACTCATCATGTATCTACCTAAATCTGTTTCGACACAAAAACCTGCCATATCAGGGAATGTTTCAACATTCATCTGCAAATATTTACTTGCGTTATAAAGTTTATTCGTAAAGTTACGGTTAAGCTGAAGTTTATCTTCACTCATTCTAATATCACGTCCTTGAGCAGCTGAAATGGCAAGTGTAAAGCGTAAAATATCGGCTGAATATTTGTTTACCATATCAAGAGGATCTATTACATTTCCTTTCGATTTAGACATTTTTTGTCCATTTTCATCACGAACGAGTGCATGCAAATAGATATGATTAAATGGAAGTTGACCATTAAAATGCTCACCCATCATCATCATTCTTGCTACCCAGAAAAAGAGAATGTCAAACCCCGTAATAAGTAATGTATTTGGATAGAATTCTTTCATATCCTCTGATTTAAAGAGTTTGTCCATCTCCACATCACCATTTCCCCAACCAAGTGTAGAGAATGGCCATAAAGCAGAACTAAACCAAGTATCTAGAACATCTGGATCTTGTTTAAAGTTTTTACTTGCACATTTTGGACAAGATTCGGGATGCTCTTCTTGAGATGCGAACTCATGTCCACAATCATCACAGTAAAATACAGGAATTTGATGTCCCCACCAAAGCTGACGAGAGATACACCAGTCACGAAGTTCACCCATCCATGAGTTATATGAGTTGATCCAGTGTGGAGGAAAGAATTGTGCTTCACCCTCATTTGTCTTCTCTATTGATTTGTCAGCTACCTCTTTGCGCACGAACCACTGTTTTGAGATGTATGGCTCTACAACATTTTTACAGCGGTAACAGTGTCCTACCTGGTGTTTGTGATCTTCTATTTTGACGATGTAACCCTCTTCTTGCAGACGTTTTACAATAGGCTCTCTTGCTTCAAGGCGTTCCAATCCTTGGAACTCTCCGGCATACTCGTTTAAAATACCTTTTTCATCAAAAACAGTAATAAAGTCCAAGTCATGACGTTTTCCAACTTCGTAGTCATTTTGGTCATGTGCAGGCGTTACTTTTACAACACCTGTCCCAAACTCCATATCAACATAATCATCAGCAATGATTTTTATCTTTTTATCTAAAAGTGGAAGAAGAACTTCTTTCCCGATGATATTTTTATAACGCTCATCATCAGGGTGAACCATTACAGCAGTATCTCCAAAGTAGGTCTCAGGTCTTGTTGTCGCAACTTCAACACTACCGCTGCCATCTGCAAAATGATAGAGCATATGGTAAAATTTTCCATCCTCCTCTTCATGTTCTACCTCAATGTCTGAGAGTGCACCATCATGTGTACACCAGTTGACCATATAGTTTCCACGAACAATCAAGCCTTCATTATATAGATGAACAAATGCCTCACGTACAGACTTTTGAAGCCCCTCATCCATAGTAAAACGCTCACGCTCCCAAGCGGGGCTAACACCCATTTTACGGAGCTGTTCTGTCATAATACCAGCAGATTCGGCTTTCCATTCCCATGCACGCTTTAAAAATGCTTCACGGCCAATTGCCTCTTTTGTTGTACCTTCGGCAAGAAGCTGTTTTTCTACAACATTTTGAGTTGCGATTCCTGCGTGATCTGTTCCTGGTTGCCAGAGTGTTTTGTAGCCATCCATACGCTTATATCGTGTTATGATATCTTGGAGTGTAAAAGTAAGTGCGTGACCGATATGTAAACGTCCTGTGACATTTGGCGGTGGCATCATAATCGCAAAGTGTTTATCTTCTTCTTGAATTGCTTTATTTCCATCTACTTCAAAGTATTTGCGTTCTTCCCAAATTTTGTAGTATTTATCTTCAGTCTCTTGTGGATTGTATTTATTGTCTGACATATAATCGCCTTAAAATTCTCTTATTAAAATTGCGCGATTATATCTAAATATAGGTGAGGGTTTGCTTATAAAATTTTAGATACCCGGAACTCTTTTTTTAATTTGGATTTTATCATCATACATATTTTTATCAGCATCTTCTATGATTTTTGCTAATTCGTCACTACTTTCAAACTCCGTTATACCAAAAGAGAAACTAAGTGTAAATTTATCTTCATGTGCTTTTAACTTTTTTGATAAAATATGTTCTCTTGTTTTATTAAGTCGTTTTGCTGCGATAGTTTTATTTGTCTTTTCTGGAAATATAATTATAAATTCATCACCACCATATCGAATGACATTGTGTTCAATCGCTTTGAGTTGATTTGCAATAAAAATAAGGACTTTATCTCCAATAATATGACCATGCGTATCATTTATGAGTTTAAAATAATTAAGATCAATAATTGCAAGTGTCCCTGCTGTAATAAATTTTTGATCATGATCAATAAAATTATCATGAAGCCATTTTCTATTAAAAGTATGTGTGAGTTCATCTTGATAGACAGATTCTTTTAATTTTTCGACTTCCAGGCGTAAAGATTCTGTCTCTTTTAGAACATCTTGTAATAGATCTTCATTTTTATCACGCATAGCAGTTATAGCTTTATTCGCATTTTGACTTAGTTTATTAGCACTTTTAGTAGTTTGTTTTTGAAGATCTGTTAAAAAAGAGCACTCTTCTTGTAAAATTCTTCGAGAAATTTCCTCTTCATTTTCTATATTAAAATTATGCCCTTGAGCATATTTGGAGAAGATAGAATTATAAATACTAGGAGTAACTACATCCATTTTTGTAATTGTATCCCGTGTCTCATTAGTTACTATCTGTAATATGTGATTATTATTTTCCATATTTTATTCTCCTAATAAACTTTTGTGGATTATTTTAACATTTTTTATGGACATTTGTATCATTTTATAAATAATCAAATAATATTTCTAAATATATTATTGTTTATTGTTTTTTTATCAATTTTTATGTTGAAAATGCTATATATATGAACAAAATATGATAAACTACATGAAATTAATCTTCAAGAGCAAGTGAATGATTTATAAATTAAGTAAATTTTTTTATTCAGGTATTAATAAATATACATCACATAATGAAATAAGAAAATTTGTACTTTTAAATATTTTATTGATATTAACAACCTTTTTACTCTTTATATTTACTTCTGCAAATATTATAATGAATAAACCGTATGAGCTTTTGGGTGTAAATGTCTTGATCTTCTTTCTAAATTTATTTGCTCTTTATCATATGCGCATAACACATAGTGTTAAACTTGCTTCTATCATAGGAACAATGAATACATTTTTTCTTTTTTTAGCGATTATTTATTTGGCAAAAGCTGAAAATTTCACTTTAGTTTGGATAACCTTTTTCCCTGTATTTGCCATATTTATCAATGGATATAAAAAAGGTTTGATAATCTCTGTTATATTTTATTCTTTAGCTTTTTTACTTGCATATCAAGGTATTGATATTTGGTTAAATGGCCTATGGAACAGTTCTAGTTTTATTCGTTTTGTTGCAGCAAATATGGGAATGCTGTTTATCACTTATTTTTTTGAAAGAAGTTTTGAAGCTGCACATATAGAATTGATGAAAAATAGAGAAATTGAACAACAATATATAGAGGCTTTGGAAGAAGCTTCTGTAAAAGATTATCTTACACAGCTTTATAATCGAAGGTATTTGGATTATCTTTTTAGTAAACAATTTCAAAAAGCAAAAGAGAATGAAAGTTATTTTGCTTTTTTTATTTTGGATCTCGATAACTTTAAACTTTATAATGATACATATGGACACATAGAAGGAGATCATGCTCTTAAAAAGGTTGCTGATGTTTTAAAAAAATTAATGCGTCGTAAAGCAGACAGTGCATTTCGTCTTGGAGGTGAAGAGTTTGCAGGGCTTTTAATGGCAGATTCTCAAAAGAAGATACACAGGAGCATAGAACAGATAAAGAATTCTATTGAAGCACTTGCTTTAGAACATAAAGAGAGTGAATATGGTATTTTGACAGCATCTATTGGTGTTTGTGTTATTCATGTTTTTGATAAAGAAGATTTTGATAAGATGTATAAGAAAGCGGATGAAGCATTATATCAAGCAAAAGCACAAGGTAGAAACTGTATCGTTGGAGATGATACAATTAGCACACTTTAATAGTTTCAAGCTATAATTCTGCCATGCCTTTAAGCCGTTTAAATCAGGAGCAGTTCAAAGCTGCCACATCACAAGCCAATCAAAATCTTATTATCGCCTCAGCAGGAACCGGAAAGACCTCTACCATTGTAGGGCGTATAGCACATCTCTTACGCTCAGGGGTGGCACCGCAAGAGATACTGCTGCTCACTTTTACCAATAAGGCTGCAGCTGAGATGGTTGCACGTGTTGCGGAGTATTTTGGTGCAGATGTTGCCAAAAAGATAGATGCAGGGACATTTCACGCTGTGAGTTACAGATGGCTTAAAAAACGTGACAAACGAGTTGTACTCAAACAGCAGCGTGAGCTCAAAACACTTTTTCGCTCTGTATTTGAGAAGCGTTCCTTTATGCATATAGATGCAGATGTGCAGGCTTATGGTGGTAACTACCTCTATGACCTCTACTCCTACTATCAAAATACAGA
>Ga0256828_1000935_pt1 | contig 18915 bp, 27 predicted proteins | sample CV88metaG_FD_185993 | JGI IMG/M metagenome (GOLD analysis project Ga0256828, IMG submission 185993) | Hydrothermal vent microbial communities from East Pacific Rise, Pacific Ocean - CV88 | ecosystem: Environmental > Aquatic > Marine > Hydrothermal vents | place: Pacific Ocean: East Pacific Rise...
AGAGTTTATGCAGTGTCGAATACATCGCGATCACTGCCAGTGAAAAGTACCGCTTGGTATGGCCTCGTAAGTGTTTCATGCGCGGATTTTACCCTATGTGACCTCAAATAAGCCTGATGTTAGATGCCCTAATTTAAATAAATCCGAGTATAATCACTCCAATTATTTCACAGGAGTTTTTTTATGGCAATTGAAACGCTTACATCAACAGAAGAGTTTAAAAAACTGGTCGCAGAGACGACTTCACAAGAGGGTTACAGAGAACCTTTGGCATTTGGTATCGCCAGAGTGGACAGAGGACAGAAGAATGCGGAGAAGGTACTTCAGGCAAGTTTCGGACTGATCAACTGGAAAGAGAACTTCGGTTCTGCGGCAGTATTCATCAGAGCATTGCAGGAAGCGAAGATCAATGTTGATTTCAGTGGTACGGAATTTGTTGCAACCATTAATGACAACTTCGTTCAAAATGCGATGGCAGCTTTTGCACCTTACGCGGCAGAAGCAACAGGTGATGCACACAAGAACGTACAGGTGATCAAAACACTTGCAGCAATGGAAGACATCGGAAAAGATTTCCGTATTGTATTCCTCTTTGAAGATGCTGCACCTCAGAGTGTAGAAGCGGTATACATTAAACTCTATGCACTCTCTTTGAGAAAGGCGGAGCTGAGAAAAGTGAACCTCAATGGAGCATTTGGTATCTTGAGCAATGTCGCATGGGTAGGGAATACACCATACGAGCTTGACTACCTTAGAGAGAATGAGATCGAGATGAAGATGAACGGAACTTACCCTGCAGTTGACAGTGTAGACAAGTTCCCAAGATTCCTCCAGCACATCATTCCAGACGACAATACACGTATTCTTGATGCGTCTAAAGTCAGAATGGGTGCGCAGCTTGCAGCAGGAACAACGGTGATGCCGGGTGCCTCTTACATCAACTTCAACGCAGGAACACTCGGACCTGTGATGGTCGAAGGGCGTATCTCCTCTTCTGCGATCGTCGGAAGCGGTTCCGATGTCGGTGGTGGTGCGAGTATCCTCGGTGTACTTTCAGGAACAGACGGGAATCCTATCAGCATCGGTGAGAACACCCTTCTTGGTGCCAACTCCGTGACAGGACTTCCACTTGGTGACGGATGTATCGTCGATGCGGGTGTGACGATCTTGGCTGGAACGAAGATCAAGATCGCGCCCGAAGAGCTTGAGAAGATCAAAGCGGCAAACCCTGATGCAAAGCTTGATAACAAGACAACCTTCAAAGGTGAGGAGCTTCAAGGACTCAACGGTATCCACTACCGTCAGAACTCTACCACAGGTGAGATCATCGCGCGCAGAAGTACACGTGAAGTGAAGCTGAACGAAGATCTGCACTAAGCAGTGATAGTGAATAGTGACAGTTGACAGGTCGAGTGAGGAGGTGAAGTATGAATGCTGAAGATAAAAAGCTTTTGAAGCAGGTCACGCTCCTTGGGATCCTGAAAAAGAAAAAGAGTGAGGGGCTTGATGAGGTGATCGAAACATTGGTCAACTCTGGCAGCTACTCTCCCTCTGAAGCAAAAAAGATGGTTAAAGAGCTCAAGCGTGACGGGCTGATCAACTCTATGGGAAATCTGACCATGAAGGGACATGCCAAAGCCAAAGAGGCGGAAGCACGTTTCAAACAGTGAAAGTGAAACAGTATGAATAACGATGATATTGATATCCTCAAAAAAGTGACCCTCCTTGGCATACTTAACCGCAAACCGGAAGAGACACTGACAGATATTCAGGTCATGCTTGTCAATACAGGGATGTACGACATGAAAGAGGCAAAGCAGATCTTTAAAAAGCTTAAGGCGGAAAGTTATCTGCTTGACGGTGAGTTGACACTTAAAGGAATGACTGCTGCTAAGGAAGCGGAAGCACTTTTCAAGCAGTGATCAGTGACAGTTGATAGTGAAAGTTAGTAAAAGAGGGAGTGCAAAGCCTCTATCACTATCAACTGTCACTCTCACTTTTGACGAAAGGAGAACCAATGCGTGTAGACAAATGGCTCAGTGCCGTCAATGTGGTCAAACGTCGTACCGTTGCGACAGATATGCTCAAAAGCGGTGTTGTCTATGTCAATGGACAAAAAGCAAAAGCTTCCAAAGATGTGAAGATAGGGGATAAAATTAGGATAGAATACCTTAAAGGTCCCAAGTCGTACGAGGTGTTGCAGATACCGACAACGAAAACGATCCCGAAGTCACAGAAAGAAGAATTTGTCAAAGAGTTGTAGGGGTAGACCCATGTGTCTACCCTTTGAATGATAAGGTCAACACGTGGGTTGACCCCTACGGAGGTGAAAAATGAACATCAAACAACAATTCGAAAAACTTTTTAATAATGAGATGAGTGCGGAAGAGGCACGTCAGTTCCTTATTGACCTTTATGAAAAAGGTGAAAGTGGCGAAGATATTGCCGCTGCTGCTGCAGTAATGCGTGAGCACTCCGTAAAGCTTCCGCTCTCGGATGAACTCAGAGAGAAGGCCATCGACGTGGTGGGAACAGGGGGAGACAAGAGCGGGTCGTTCAACATCTCTACGACTGTCTCTTTGCTCCTTGCCTCTTTGGGGTGTGTGGTCGCCAAGCACGGGAACCGCTCCATCACTTCCAACTCAGGCTCGGCCGATGTGCTTGAAGTTCTGGGGATCAATCTGGATCTCTCTGTGGAAGATCAGGTCAAGATGTTGGAGGAGACCGGTTTTTGTTTCATCTTTGCAATGAACCATCACCCTGCGATGAAGCACATTATGCCTGTGCGAAAGTCCATTGATCACCGTACCGTCTTTAATATTCTAGGACCTTTGACCAATCCTGCAGGAGCGCGAAAGTATCTGCTGGGTGTTTTTGACCCCTCTTTTATTAGACGTATGGCGGAAGCACTGGTGGCACTGGATGCCAAACGCGCTTTTGTGGTCAGCTCCTATGACGGTATGGACGAGATATCCATCTGTGACAAAAGTGCGTTTGCATACGTAGAGGACGGGCGCATTAGCGAAGGGGTGATCGATCCTGAAGCACATGGATTTAAACTGGCTCCCAAAGAGGCGATCCTTGGTGGTGATGCGACGCTCAATGCCGAGATCATCGAAGATATCTTTAGTGGTATTGAGATGGGAGCAAAGCGTGACATTGTACTGCTTAATGCTGCTTATGCACTCTTTGTCGATGGAAAGGCAAGAGATATCAAAGAGGGTATAGAGATGGCAAAAGATGCCATAGACAGCGGCAGAGCGACCGATCATCTTGAAAAGATCAAAGAGGTGAGTGCACAGCTTGGAGGCACATGTCAAGCGTAAAAGAGATAGAAGCGGGTATTGACGAGCTTGGTAGTGTTGTTGCCTATCTTGAATCGGTACTGCCTCAAAATGCCATTGTCTTTTTACGCGGAGACCTTGCGGTGGGTAAGACCACTTTAACACAGGCGATTGCTAAATCCCGAGGGGTTGAAGCGGAGGTGACATCACCTACCTTCTCTTTGCAGCAGTGTTATACCAATGATCTTTACCATTATGACCTCTACCGGCTTGAGCACGAAGCGTTCATGCAGATGGGACTTTTTGAAGAGTTCGAAAAGCCGGGATGGCATCTGGTCGAGTGGGGGAGTGACGTACTCAAAACCTTTTTAGAGGGGGTTGGATATAATGTCTTTATTGTCGAGATCACTCCTGCAGCAACAGGCAGAATTTACAGGATAGAAACATAATGCATACACTCAATGCGAGAAAACTCTCAAAAACCATTAAAAAGACACAGATCGTCCACGATATCTCCATCAAGGTCAAGAGCAAAGAGATCGTAGGGCTGCTTGGTCCAAACGGTGCGGGTAAAACGACTTCATTCTACATGGTATGCGGACTGACCGATGCGACCAGCGGTCATGTCTTTTTGGATGATGTGGACATTACGGCACTGCCGCTGAGCAAGCGCGCCCAGATGGGTATAGGGTATCTGCCGCAGGAGTCGAGCATTTTTAAAGACCTGACTGTCGAGGAGAATCTGCTGATCGCTGCGGAGGCACTGAAGATCCCTAAGGAGAAAGTCAAACCGCGTATTGAGAAGCTGTTGGAGATCTTCAATATCGAACCGATCAGAAACCGTATCGGTATTCGTCTGAGCGGGGGTGAGAGACGGCGTGTGGAGATCGCACGTGCTTTGGTAGGAGAGCCCAAGTTCCTGCTGCTTGACGAACCGTTCGCAGGGGTTGACCCTATTGCCGTACTGGATATTCAAAACATTATCAAACAGTTGGTGGAACTCGATATGGGGATTCTTATTACCGATCACAACGTACGTGAGACACTCGGTATCTGTGACCGTGCCTATGTCATGCGAAGCGGAGAGATGCTGGCATCGGGGACAAGTGAAGAGATCGCGCAGGATGAGAACGTGCGTAAGTACTACCTTGGAGAGCACTTCAGCTTTTAACTAGAGCTGCTCTACATCTCTTTGAGTATCGACTCGTCGATAGACTCTTTATAGGTCTCTTTGCGTGTCTCCTGGTCTATCCATCTTAGGTAGTCATATTTGGCATCGTCGATCGTGAACATTAATATTTCGGGTACATCGTAGGTATGCAGTTTTTCAATGGTCTCTTTGATCTCGGTAAAGAGTGAGACTTTCGTTTTGATCTCAAGGCGTATCTCTTTACTTGTGATGATCTTACCTTTCCATCGGTAGGCGCTCTCTATGGGGAAGTGCTGCACACAGGCGGCAAGCTCATGTTGCAGGAGTGTCTGGGTGATCAGTTCGACATTCTCTTGATTATCGGTCGTGGTAATAACGGTGCAGTACTTAGACGGTTTCATTTTTTACCTTTGTTAGAAGATCTTCCGTAGCAGTGTGGATCATCTCAAATACCTTTTCAAACCCTTCAAATCCGGGGAAAAAGTAAGGATCGGGAACATCTTTACCTCCGTATCCTCCGAAGTCTCCCAGAAGAAGGACATTTTGAAACCCCATTGATTCAAGATCGTTACGGTTTTGTGCATCCATAGCGATGATGTAATCGAAGTGTTGATGATCTTCGCTTTTTACCGGTCGTGAGATCTGTGATGAGATGTCTATGCCATACTGTTTGGCGACTTTAATAGAGTGATCACAAGGGCGTTCACCCTCATGCCAGGAACTGGTACCCGCCGAATCTATCTCCAGTTCAAATCCGTGTGTTTGGGCGATATGTTTCGCTACACCTTCGGCAAGGGGACTTCGACAGATATTGCCAAGGCAGACAAATAAGACACGTTTCATCGAACACTCCTCTTTGGTTAGGATATTTTAGTATAATCCTCCTAATAAACGGAAGAAAAACATAGAGAGGATCATATGTTCGAGATAGCAGAGTATATCGGTATCGTCGCGTTCGCCATATCGGGGTTTTTTGTTGCCGTGCGCAGCAGGCTTGATTTTCTTGGTGTGCTTGTCTCTGTTTTTCTGACTGCCTTGGGTGGGGGTATCATCCGTGATGTGATGGTCGATAGAACACCCTATACTTTTACTCACATGATGCCTGCTTATATCATTTTGGGTGTGATGATACTGCTTATTCTGTTTCGTTTTCATAAACACGATACGATCGAGAACCGCCCCTATTTCATATTGAGTGATTCCATCGGGTTGATCTCATTCAGTATCACAGGTGCGATGATCGCCATGGAGAGTGACTTGAACCTTACCGGTGTATTGGCACTGGCGTTCATTACGGCTGTAGGTGGCGGTATTACCAGAGATGTTATCATCAACGAAGTTCCTTTTGTTTTCAAAACGGGATTTTACGGAACCATATCGCTGCTTGTAGGGATGGGAATCTATCTGCTAGATATGTTCGGTGTCATGTCACTGTTGAACATCTTGGTCATCTTTGTAGCGGGGGTAGTACTGCGTCTGGTAGCCTACTATAAAAAGTGGTCGATCCCTCTTATCTAGAGGTATATCACCTGGTCTCTTCCAAGCGCTTTTGCTTTATAGAGTGCTGTATCGGTAAGGCGGTAGATCTCTTCGAAATCATACTCGAACTCTTTGATGATATGTACACCGATAGAACATGTAAGACGTCTTCCGATAGGGCTGTTCTTGTTCTCTATATGTAACGATTTTACAGCATGATGTAATTTGTTGATCGTATGTTTTATCATGGTTTTTTTCTCTGCGATCATGATACCGGCAAATTCATCTCCTCCAATGCGGAAAGCAAATTTGAATTTCTTATTAAGCAGTTTTGATACGGCAACCAGTACTTCGTCACCTTTCTGATGTCCATAGGTATCATTATAGGGTTTGAAGTAATCCAGATCCAGTAGAAAATAGGCAAAATAGTGGTTATTACGTTTTGCTTCGTAAAATTCTTTGGGGAAGATCTCTTTGAGTGAACGCCGATTGTAGAGCCCGGTAAGTGGATCAGTGATAGAGAGTTTTTCAAAAAGCTTCAGTTGGGCTTTTTCTCTTTCTCGAAGCGCTTCGATACGCTGATATGCCTTTTCATAACTGTTAGAAATGGCATACACGACATAGAGCATGACCATATGTGCAAGAGAGAATCTGGAACAGCTTGGAATATCCCATTCTCCATGTTGCCATACTCCTATACCGAAACAACTCCCAGTGATAATTACAAGCAGGAAGATCAGTGTAATAATAAGTCCTCTTTTTGCTCCAAGGGTGATCATGGCAAAGGGGGCGAAAAAGTAGGTCCAGATGAGTGTAAAACTTTGGTTTTGCAGTATCATTGCAATGGCAATAAGAGCAAAGAAAACGGTGAATGTTCCTATATGTGCTGCGATCTCATAGTTCTCTTTCTTTCTCAGTTGATAGAGAGAAAAAAGCATGAGAAAAAAGATGAAAGGATCAATATAATTGAGTGCATGATTAAAGGTAAAAAGAATATTGTAGAGAAAAGATATCAGGCTGACAATGGCTGTAATGAAAAGAAATGCATTGAGTATGAGTACTTTTGTAAAGTGGGGATTCCCCTCTTCAAAAGTAAACGATGCAAATATCAACTCGCTTAATCCCGGTTTCATCTTGAAATACGCTTCCTCCTTGTTTTTGTGTCGGGTATTTTACCAAAAGAATGTAACAAAAATATCATGAAATAAAAAATATCAAGTATGTTACATCAGCCAACAAATAAAATTTTTGATTTTGGCTATTTAATTCTATGATTTTAGCGGAAGAATGTATCACAAATATAACAATATGAAGATCTTCAAGGTGTATTGATTCAGATATGTTCATACCATAACTGTAAGAAATCATATCTATCGTACTGCTTAGCGCCAAGTGCAAATTTATAGGGCATATAGCTCTGCCCAAGGTTCCAGAATGAAAAGTCGTTCTCCTGAAGAAATCGTGCGAGAAGTACAAGCTGCAGAGTTCCGTAGTTCCTGTACTCTCTTTCTCTACTGCTGAAACCGCTGAGACTGGTGTAGGTATTGCCGATGATGTAACCGACCTCTCCGGAGACAAGTCTGCCGTTTTTTTCATTGTTTTCCGTAATGTAGGTACTGATCATTTGAAAATTGTCATCAATGTATAGTGTTTCTTTAAGTGTCGCATGGTATTGAGGTGTGAGCCAACAGTTTTTATGATAGTGCTGTATCTGTTCGATGACGGTATCGATATTGGTCGTGATATGCAGTTTGGGTTTTTTTTGAGAGAGAAGCTTTTTTACTTTTTTACTGATATGCAGATCTTCAAAATGAAGTATGGCATAGGAGAATTGTATTTCGGGAAGAAGCAGCTCTTTCCCCTCAAATGTGTCAGTTACGGCAATAAAGCCTGCTTTTGCCTGTGCGATGTAGTACTCCGGAGAGAAATCATCACTCCAGTAGTAATTCTTACGCATATCAGGATAGATATATTTTGTAAGAAAAGAGAGATCGGTCACTGCATCATAGGGAAGAGGGTAGACACCAAGCTGTATATCACTCAAGGTTATATGCCTTTTTTCGAAATTGTAACAAAAATTGGTACAATATCGAAAATATTTACCGGATATCTCAAAGGAGAAGGATGAAGATCAATGTCATCATTATCGACAAGAAGGGGAAAGATCAGCTGTATGCTCCTTTGATCGAACACTATAAGAAGATTGCCAAACCTTTTGCAAAGGTAGAGGTGATCGAACTTTTTGATAAAGAGATCGCCAAAGCACATGATATTTCTGTTTCTGCTGCACAGCAAGCGTATGCCAAAGCGATGGATAAATACCTCTCTGGTGGCTTTAATGTTGCTTTAGATCCATCATCCAAAGAGGTTGACAGCTTTGATTTTGCAAATCTGCTTAAGGATAGAGGAATGGTTAACTTCTATATTGGCGGTGCATACGGCTTTGGAGGGGATTTTTTAAGTAAATGTGATAAAGCGGTATCATTTGGTAAAATAACGCTTTCACATAAACTGGTGAAAGTTGTACTGCTTGAGCAGATCTTTAGAGGTCTGTCCATTAACAACAATCATCCATATCATAAATAGGAAGAAGAATGCTAACACAAGAAGAACTGGAGATATTTAAGAACAAACTGCTTGACAGAAGGGTTCAAATAGAAAAGAACCTTGCGGGGACAACACTCGAACTTAAGGGAATGAGAGAACTTGAACTCAATGATGAAGGAGATTTTGCTGCTGCTTCAGCCGAGACCATGGTTGACAGTGCGATTATGGAACAGCAGCGCAAGGAATTAGCTGAAATTGATCTGGCTTTAGATAAAATAAAAAACGGAACCTACGGTATCTGTGAAATGTGTGAAGAACCTATCGGACGAGCCAGACTTGAAGTAAAGAACTTTGCACGTTTCTGTATCACCTGTAGGGAGATCAACGAAAAAGAGCAACAATAACACGTATCGAGGGGAGCAGAGATGAGACTTGGACTATATATATTCGCGGCATTGACATTGATGGGGATCGTAGGTGCACTGGTGCATATGATCAATCCGAACAATTTTTTGATCGAAGTAATGGGGATAAACTTCAATTTCCCGGTTGCAGTCTGGGTTATACTGCCTATGGCTCTGCTGCTTCTTTTTACGATCATTCATATGTTCTATTATGGTGTCAGAAGCTATTTCAAGAAGAAGAAGTGGACACATGATGCAGAAACACTTGAAGATGCACTCTACTGGTCACTTGTACATGAACCCAAAGATCAAAAATATATGATCGATGATGTAAAGCGTTCCGCAGTGCTTCTGAGTCGTTCGACACTTAATGTAGTTGATGGTGTGGAAGGCTTGAGTGACAGATTGACAAAAATTGTCAATATTCTTAATAAAATTAAAAATGGTGAGTATGTTGATCTTAAAGAGAATAAGCTTGCCAAAGTTTTCAACGAAGGGAATCCGCACCTTATTAAGAACCGATTGAACCGTCTTGAGAGCGATCCTGAGTTTGTTGAAGAGGTGATGAAGTCCTCTTCTCAGTACTCCGAACAGGTACAGCATGAAGCGTTGCGTATCTTTGCGTCCAAAGAGACATTCTTCAAAGCGCGTAAGTATGCAAAGATCTTTGATGTAGAGAATTTCATGGTCATGCTCAACCGTGCGGCTGAAGATGAGGAGATGGGACTCAATGCAGATATCCTGAACGATTTTGTAGAAGGGTTGAAGCTGAAGTGTGCAGACTTCGTACGTATTGCCAAAGTGACGAAAAAGATCTTCTCTCCCGATGAGAATCTTGCGCTCTTCAAGCGTTACCAGAAAGAGAACCCTAAAGCGCAGAATGCCTATCTTTATCTGCTCTTCGAGTATGAACTGCTTGATGAGATAGAGAACTATTTTGATGAGCATGAGGCACATGAGTTCGTCAAGTACAGAGCGCTCTTTGAGTTGAAAAAGCAGAACAAAGGCTTTAAGCTGGAAGACCTGATCGATGCCGAATCGATCTGTAAAAACGTTTAGTTACCCGACGTATGCCCCGTAAACTTGATTTTAGCAAACCTCTTTATGCCTTAGCCCCTCTTGCGGGCTTTACAGACCTTCCTTTCCGTTCCGTTGTCAAGAAGTTCGGGGTCGATCTGACCGTATCGGAGATGATCAGCTCCAACGCACTGGTACACAAAAGCAAAAAGACCTATCGTATGCTTGAAAAAGCACCCTCTGAAGACCCATACAGCATTCAGATCGCAGGAAGCGACCTTGAGGTTATACGCAAAGCGGTAGAGATCATTAATGAAAAAGAGGGGGTAACCGCCATTGATCTTAACTGCGGTTGTCCTGCTCCCAAAGTGGTCAACAATCTGCAAGGCTCCTCTTTACTGACGGATCTTCCTCAAATGGGAAGGGTGATCGAGACGATCAAAAAGTACTCCAATAAGGAGTACACTTCAGTCAAGATGCGGCTGGGTTTTAACGACAAGAACCATGTCGAGATCGCTAAAGTAGCGGAGGCCGCAGGTGCGGACTACATTGCTGTGCATGGACGAACAAGAGCTGGGCGATACAAAGCACCGGTTGATTATGATGCCATCAGGGAGATCAAAAATGCAGTCTCCATCCCTGTCATTGCCAACGGAGATATCGTCTCGCCTCAAAAGGCACAGTGGGTATTGGAGCATACCGGAGCGGACGGAATCATGATAGGACGCGCAGCGGTCAAGGAGCCATGGATCTTTGCTCAGATCAAAGAGGGTATGAAAGAGCCCAGTTCCGAGCTTATCAAAAATGTGGTACTGGAGCATTTTGATCAGATGGTCGCCTACTATGACAAGTATGGGGCGATCATGTTCAGAAAAAACCTCCACTCCTACTCAAAAGCGGGATTTCAGGGGGCTTCGGCATTCAGGGACACCATTAACCGTATGGATGACCCTGTAGAGATGAGAGAGGTGATAGAGCAGTTCTTCTCACAGAAGTTCCTGCGTGAAACAGAGAGATCGGAAGATTGATATCTCCAAATATATTTTTCTTGAGTTACATCAAAGATTTTTATGCTCTCATAGACTATAATCCCTCAAATTTTCTATAAAGGTACTATCCATGACGTTTGTCATTATAAAAACCATTCATCTCTTTGCTGCATTTTTCTACGGCGGATTTCTCATTACCGACAACCTTTTCCTGACAAAGATCAAACGCAGTTTCAGTGAAGAGGAGCATCAAAAGATCCGTGAATCGTTCATGAAGTATGTTCGTAAGGTTGTGCCGCCCAGTCTGTTGGTAGCGGTCTTTACCGGACTCTATCTGATCTCTCAAGTCTATGGTCCAATCGATCCGAACGGTTTGACATGGTTCCAGACCCTGCTTGGGCTCAAAGCCTTTTTGGGCATCTGGCTGGGACTTCGAGGGGGACTTCAAGTCTACTTCGGCGTGCAGCCTTTTGTTTTCAAAAGCCATGTACTGCCGTTTGCTTTTGTGTTAACGATCATCTTCCTCTCACAATTCATGTACTTTCCCGTTTAATCTCTCGTAGAGGTCATCCCCGCACTCAGCCAGTCCTGCATACCGCCACGGTACCATTTGAGCTTCTCTGCGGGATAGCCTATCTCAAGCAGTGCGAAGATCATACTGGGTGACTGGCTGCACCATGGACCGTTACAGAAGAGTACCAATGTCTTTGCATCTTTAAAATCATACTCCCCCTCTTTATTTTTTTTCACACCTAAGTATTGAAGCGCATATTCAAAATGGAACTCATAATCGTCTCTGTATTTGAAGTAGCGAAAGGGCATATTGATCGCACCGGGAATGGTACGGTACTCGAACCACTCCTCATTGCGGCTGTCAACGAGCAGAATGTTCGGATCGTGCTGTATCTCTTTGAGGGTTGCAAGCACCTCCAGCTCTCCGTAGGTTTCCAAATCGTGATCAAGATGCATTGGAAGCAGTCTTCCTTTGGTATGCACATAGGTTGACTTACATGCTTCGGGTACTTTGGGGTTGGCGTAGTTCCCTGTCCAGAGCATATTGTTGTTGATAGGTATCTTTTTGCACGCTTCGGGGATGATCCGTTTGACGGTATAGCTTTTCCCATTACTTTTGACCTTGACCCCTTCATATTCAAGGTTATCTGTCGCAGGGGAAAATGTGACAAGGCATAGTACGATAAGTGATGTGATCTGTAGTCTCATGATCTTCTTTTCTCTTTTTGCTTTGATGGTAGCATGGAGGTGTGTAGTCGGTGTGTAACAGGCGTATACTGCCTGTTACGGTTAATGAAGCGTAGCAGTCTTAAACGTCTGCAGCGATCTTGTAGGTCGGATCATCTTCTTCGTAGGTACAGAACGGACCGGCAGTCTTGAGCATCTTTTTACAGTCTTCAGAGAGGTGACGCAGTGTCAGTTTCTTCCCTGCTTTTTTGTATTTTTCAGTCAATGCATCGATCGCTTCGGCACCGGAGGAGTCCATGACACGTGCATTTTTGAAGTCAACCACCACCTCTTCGGGATCATTCTCAATATCGAAAGTCTCATTGAATGATGTTACAGAACCGAAAAAGAGAGGACCGTCAAGTTCATACACTTTTCTGTTCCCTTCCATTTTGGTGTGTGCATAGATCTTGGCATGTTTCCATGCAAAGACCAGTGCCGAGATGATGATACCTGCGATCACCGCCACGGCAAGGTCTGCAAAGATGGTAATGATGGTAACGACAATAAGTACGAATGCATCGGACTTAGGCATATGCTTGATACGCTTGAGTGAAGAGAACTCAAATGTCCCGATGCTTACCATGAACATGATCCCCACCAGTACGGCAATAGGAATAGCAGAAATGACATTGGAAAAGCTCACTACCAGGGTAATAAGCAGTACCGCCGCGGTAAAGGAGGAGAGTCTGCCCAGACCACCGGAGGTAAAGTTGATGACTGACTGTCCGATCATCGCACACCCTGCCATACCACCAAAGAGTCCAGCTGTCGTATTTCCCAGTCCCAAAGCAACACACTCTTTGTTCCCCGAACCACGTTTGCCACCCATCTCATCCAGAACAGAGAGTGTCAACAGAGACTCGATAAGTCCTACCAGTGCTACGATAACAGCTGTAGAGAGAATAACTGTTATAGACTCCCAGCTTGTAAGCAAATGAAGGTCAGGCATAACAAAGTGAGGGAAAGAGACATTGGATAGGTCTGCCATATCACCTACTGTTTTGGTATCGATATGTCCAAAATGAACCACAAGTGTAATGACAACAATGGCAACCAATCCCGCAGGTACTGCCTTGCTGAGCTTTGGCAGATACTGCATCGTCAGCATCGTTGCAGCGATGATGATGTACATTACATAGTTCTCTTTAAATGAAGCGACGACGATATCGATCCATGAATGGTACTGTTCCATATGTGAAGGGGCAAGGAAAGGCAGCTGTGCCAGTGCAATCACAATGGCAAGACCGTTCACAAACCCAAATAGGGCAGGTTGCGGTACCAAACGGATGAATTTCCCCATTTTCAGAAGACCGATAGCGATCTGAATGAGTCCTGCAATAATAGAGGTAATGAGAATATAGTGCAGTACCATCATCGAGAGTGCTTCTGCATCAAGATCCGGGTAGTGCTGTTTGACCCAGAGTCCCAGCGAGATGAATACAACCGCAACCGAACCTGTTGCACCGGAGATCATCCCCGGTTTACCCCCAAGAATGGAAGTAATAAGCCCGATAATGAATGCCGCATAAAGCCCCACCACAGGGGAGACACCGGCAATAAATGAGAAGGCGATGGCTTCGGGCACAAGTGCCACGGCAACCAAAGCACCGGAAAGAATATCATTTTTGATATTTTGTTTGGAATATCGTTGAATATCGACCACGTATGATCCTTAGGTAAAAATTTCGGAATTTTACCATAATTGTGTGGTGGGGGAGGTTATTTTCTTTTTTTCCAGTAGTTTGGTTCTTTGCTCAGTTGCATAATTGCCAAAATAATGATTTCATCATCTTTTTGATAATAAATGATCCCGAAAGGAAATCTATTGGTTAAACATCTTCTATTGTCATTATCAAGAGGGTGCCACGCTTTTGGATATGGTAGTATCCTTTTATAGATGGTTTCATAGATTTCAGTTGCAAATTCAACTCCTAATCCAACATGACACTCTTCATAATAATCGATGGCACTGTTAAACTCAGCCTCCGCATCAGGATGAAAAGAGTAGGTCATTTTTCAGTTAAATCTTTGTTTTATCTTTTTAAAAACTTCTTCACCATCAATGAGGGACACATCACCTTTTTCGATTTCAGTTCTTCTTTTGTTGATCTCTTTTATCCATAGATTATCAATGGAATCACTGGTTTTATTGATACTGTTTAAGAGTTTATCAACAAGTTTTGCTTTTAGATCGATCGGCAAAATATCGATCTGTTCAAAGAGTTCTTTTTCTTGTATGGTCGTCATGATAATCCTTTTGGCTTTATCGTATATAGCAATTATATCAAAAATAAAGGGACTTTGCTTATGCTCCTGCTTTGATATAGGAACGGATACTTCAAAACAAATATAACAGTTTAAAGAGAAGCCCCTACCCCACTGCTATCTGAAAGGATGATCTCACTTTCATTGAAGACTATACCTGTTTTCACAGGATGCGAAGCAAGTAAAGCCACCGCATCAAGGTCAAGCATCGTAATAACATCCGTTTTAGCTGAAGCAACATGTATCCCAGCCGCAACTGAAATAGGACCTTCAAGCATGCATCCAAGCATACACTTAATATCATACTCTTGGCAGAGATCTGCCAGGCTTAACGCATGGGATATACCGCCTGTCTTTGCCAGTTTGATATTAATGTAGTCAACCGCTTCCATCTCAAGCAAGCGTTTGGCATCTTGGAGTGAAAAGATGGACTCATCGGCAAGTACGGGTGTCTGAACACGCTCTTTAATGTACTTAAGCCCCTCATAGTCATCGGCAGCTACCGGCTGTTCGATGAACTCTGCAATGATACCTTCAGCTTCGAGTGTATGCAAAAGGGTGACGCTCTCTTTGGCACTCCAGCCCTGATTGGCATCGAGTCTGAGTTTAATGTGTGTAGGAAGTGACTTGTGTATGGCAATGACTCGATGCGCATCGAGCAGGGGGTCACTGCCTATTTTGATCTTGAGTGTGTCGTATCCGAGCGTTACCGCCTTTTGTGCGTCGGCTATCATCGTATCGGTGTCGTTCATACTGACGGTAATGTCTGTTTTAAACACTTTTTGTGTACCACCGAGCATTTTATACAGCGGTTTGCCCTCAGCCTTGGCTTTGAGGTCAAAAAGGGCGATCTCCAGTGCGGATTTGGCAGTGGTATTGTGTTTGATAGTCTGGTGAACGGTATGTATGAGCATATCGAAATCGTCTATGGTTTTCCCGATGAGATGCGGGGAGATGAAGTCAATGGCAGCCCGCATGGAAGCAATGGTCTCCCCTGTGATCTGCGGGGTGGGGGCACCTTCACCGTAGCCGAGTGTACCGTCGTCGCACTCAATGACGACCACCACATCTTCAAGGGCATCAACACGGCGCAGTGCCGTTACAAAAGGTGTTTTCAGGGGTGCTTGAAGAAGGGTGGTGCGTATGTCGGTGATCTTCATACTATGCAAGTTGTTCCCATGCTTCGATCTGTCTGATGTTCTCAGCAAGGGTTTTGATCTGTGCGGCGAGTCTTTCCCGCTCTTCGCGGATGAGTCCCTCTTCTACATTGTCCTGAGCATGTTCAAGGTCATCCAGAAGTGCTTTTCTTTTTGAGAGAAGTCTCTCTTTTTGTGCAAGGTAGTCCGCTTTTTTGGCTATCTCTTGAAGTTGTTCTTCTGTCAGTGACATCGTCCGCTCCTATGTGTAAGTTGAGCTATTTTACACCAAAAGCTGTTAACGGACGATTACAATTGATCAGGCGACAATTTCAATAACGGTCTCTTTGTTCTCAAAAAGTGTTTTGACCATCTCCTGGAAACGTCTTGGGAAAGATTCAATATCTTCAGGGGTTGCATTCTCTCCAATGGCACTCATGAGTATCTTCATCGGATTGACCACTTTGTGCGGATGGTAGTTCACGCCAATACTTTTGCCTGTATCAAGACGGGTAAAACGGATATCGGTTTCAATATCTGCTTCATAGAAAAGAAGGTCTCTTCTGCAGAATTTCCCTCCGGGAATGCCTCCAAAGCCGTAATCGGTCGTCGCACCAGTAATGTTGGAAAGTACACACCCCACAACACCCGCATTCTCTTCGGTCGTTGCACGTTTGAGCTCTACTTTGATCTCACCACGTTTTGGCAACTCATCGGGGAAGAGTGCTTTAAGCCCAAGCAGCGCGCTCAGGTAGGCACCTGCAACCGTTCCACAGCTGTGTCCTGCTGTTTTTACAATGTCCGGATAGGAGATCTCAATGATCCCTGTATCGTTCACACCTAGAAATTTTGCAAGCTCGTCTACAAGTACTATCGGTTCTATATCGTCAAAAAATGGTTGATACTCCATGGTTTCTCCTTTGTTGTATAGGGTGAGTATAGTATTTGTCTATGAATCAGGTATGAATCTTTTTCCATGAATATATCACTACATTTTTTCGTCACAATCACTACACAGTTATAAGTTATACTCTTTTTAGACCTTGAAAATGTATGAAAGGATTTGGTATGTTAAAACAACAGATGAAAAAAGCGACACTGCTTGGTTTTCTCGCTTCCACAGCACTCTTGACAGGGTGTACGCCTGAAGAGCAGGCGTTTGTAAGCGGAGCGGCTATTGGTGGTGTGGTCGGTGCGGCATTGATGTATGACCATCCGCGTTACTATGACAGACCCTACTACTATTACCGTGGGCACTACTATTACGGTGGACACTATCGTCGCGGATATTACTATCATCGTGGACACCGCTATTATGGAGGGCACTACTACCATAACGGCTACCGTTATTATAACGGAAGACGTTACAGAGCGCAGGTGGGACGCTACGGGTACTATCGTAACCGCCATGAGTATGAGCGATATAGAAGTCATGTGAACCATCGATCGAAAAACAACAGCTCGAACAGGGACTATTACAATAGAACTTACCGTACCTATCAGCACAATTCGAACTACAGGACGTATGATCGATATCGGTAGAAGAAGGATTGAGGGTTAGTGGGCGATGGTCTCCAAGACCTTACCCACGGCCAATCCTCCGAATGTTCCCAAAATATACCCCATCATCGCCATCAGTACCCCGATGGGGATGAGGGCTTTGGAGTATGCCGAAGCCAAGATGGGTGCTGAAGCAACCCCTCCTATGTTCGCCAGAGAGGCAACCCCCAAAGAGAAGAGATCAAGCTTGAAGAGCTTGGCAAAAACAACCATAATCACCACATGGATCAGTATGATCATAAACCCTGCCACAATGTAAAGCGGTGCCTCGGTCAGTTCTGCAAAATTGGCACGTGATGCGATGAGTGCGACGATCAAGTAGAGCATAGCCGTTCCCAGCTGTGATGCTCCACCCAGTTTTGCCATGGGTGTCATCGCCCCGACAATACCTGCAACTGTTGCAATGATAACTACCCATGTAGTATGGGTAAGGAAGCTTGTTGTCGGTAGAAAACCGGCAATATACTGAGAGAGGAAAGAAACAGCAAAAGCAGTGACAAGCAGTATCCCCACCGATTTGAAGTTCATGGCACTTCTGTTCGCCTCTTTGATCGCCAGTCTCTCCCCCACATCATCAATAACACTGGTATCTGCACCTGTCCACTGGTTAAAACGTTTGGCAAAAGGAACCAGTGCAAGCAATATCATTACCCAGATCGCGTAGTCGATGGAGTCGATAAGCAGTGCATACCCCATGTCTGCATCCGGAAGGTTCAGTGCCCCCTGAATGGCAACCATATTCCCCGTACCACCCATCCATGAACCCGACAGCGCAGCAAAAGGTTTCCACGCGTCAGGAGCAAAAGCGGTGTGGAAGAGGGCATACATACCTATGAAACCAAGAGAGATGCTCACTGATGCCAGAAGAAAGGTAAGGATCATCTTTTTACCCAGTTTCATGATCTCCCGCATATCTGCAGAGAGCAGCATGAGAAAGATCATGGCAGGAAGCAGGTTGCTTTTGAGTGTCTTGTATACAGTTGTGATCTCTGCTGTTTTCTGCCATACACCAAATGTCGACAGAAGCATGACGGTAAAGTAGAGAATGACGATGGAGGGAAGGTAGTCAAAGAGCTTGTGCCGGGTTCTCTTTTCGGTATAGACGATAAGAGTGGTAACTGCAACAAGCAGAGCAAGATAGGAAAATCCGTTTGTGATCATAATCCTCTATCCTTAATATTATAAAATATATGGTATAAAATATTTTGTTTTCTCTCTATATTCCGCATAGCTTGGATCATGTGCCATCCAAAGCCTCTCTTCTCTTGATGCTTTGAGGTAGAGTACCACAATAAGTGCTGTCCAAAGAAACCATGAAAGAGGTGAGAGACCAAGAAGTGCTACGCCCAAAAGCATAAGGATCACAGAAGTGTACATGGGGTGTCTGATGTAACGGTATATACCGGTTGTGACAAGACAACACCCCTCTTTGAGTTCGGGAACAATGTTGAAGTTCTCCGGTTGATTGTGCTGTATCGCCCAGATGCCGATACCAATACCCAAAAGAAGTATGTTCAGTCCTATCCATGAAAAAGAGGGAGAGCGTGCAGTGAGAAACACCATTACCCCGATAATACCAAACTGTAACAAAACCAGTAGTTGAGGATAGAAACGCATCATAGTAATCCCATCCCTTTTGCACGTATTGCCTCATGTTTATGGAACTGATAGGTACTGAAATCTTTGGTTTCCGGCTCGAGGAGCAAAATCTCTTTCTTGCTGTGTTCAATATTGGAACGGCTTTGGTTGAAGATAAGCAGACGCATAGAACGCTCGAACATCTCAAGTACATTGTGTGTTTTAAAGAAGTTGTCAGGCAGCTCCTCTTCAAAAGAGCGCTCT
>Ga0256828_1000936_pt1 | contig 18907 bp, 14 predicted proteins | sample CV88metaG_FD_185993 | JGI IMG/M metagenome (GOLD analysis project Ga0256828, IMG submission 185993) | Hydrothermal vent microbial communities from East Pacific Rise, Pacific Ocean - CV88 | ecosystem: Environmental > Aquatic > Marine > Hydrothermal vents | place: Pacific Ocean: East Pacific Rise...
GCAATCTTTCCCTCAGGAGTACGAGAGAAACATACACCTATGCTCTCAAGCCATGTAACACTCTCAAGTGCTTCAGAGCACATGAAACGGATCGCTTCCTCATCTGCTTCTCCATGAGCTGATTTTAAAGTATTGGCAATATGATCTTCAACACTATCTTCGCTAACATTTCCAAGAGCAGCATTTATCCCCCCTTGAGCCATACAAGTTTGACTTCGTGTTGGGTACTCTTTTGTTAATACTTTGACACTTACACCCTGCTCTTTTGCATGGATAGCAGCGACCAATCCTGCTCCCCCTGCTCCTATAATTAGTACATCAGTTTTTAAGCTATTCACTCTCGCACTCTCCTTGAGATTTTACCTCATCAATTCTTATCGTAAATATAGCACCTTTTGCACCATTTTTTACATAAATATCACCATTATGATAATCTTTTAAGATAATTTTAGCCATATACAAACCAAGTCCTGTACCATTCTTTTCTAATTTTGTTGAGAAGTAAGGATTAAAAACATTATCCATAATTTTTTCATCTATTCCCCCTGCATTATCTTCTATCTCAATATATAAACTCTCTTGAGTTATATAGCTTCTTACATCAATCCTTGGATTCTCTCTCTTTTGATCTAAAAGCTGTTCTCTAGCATTAGTGATAATATTTAAAATCACCTGCATAAATTCATTTTCATGCATAAGTATCGATTGATGACTCTCAAGAGAAAAGTGTATATTTATATTCTCAAATGTTATACTTTCCTCTATAAGTCTATATGCTCTTCGGATTGTCTCATCCACATCTAAAACTTCTGCATTTGTATGTGGTTTATAAAAACTACTAAAATCGGTAATAGTTTGACTAAGGTTTTGCACATAAAGTGCTATCTTATCTAGCTTTTCATGTAGATACTTGAGAAATTCTGATCTCTCCTTAGTATCGTCTAAATCATATTTTTCAAGATACAGAACTGTCTTAATAGCAACCTGTGTTGCAGAGATAGAGCCAAGGGGCTGTTTCCATTGATGAGCAATCATACTCAACATCTCCCCCATCTGAGCTAAACGCGACTGTTGTAAAAGGTAGGCATCTTTACGTTTGAGTTCCTCTTTAATGAGAATAGACTCAGTTATATCTTGGACTGTTCCATAGGAGATTAAAGCTCTACCATCCTCACCATAAGTCGTTTCACATTTTTCATAAACATACTTTATAGTTCCATCTTCCATTAAAAGCCGATGTTCAAGCTGGTAATGTGTTTTGTTTTTTAAAGATTCTTGATATTGTTCTATCACATAATCTTTCTCTTGAGGATGAAGAGCAGTAACAAATTTTTCAAAAAGATTATCTTTTATATCTTCTGCTACTCCAAAAATCTTATAGGTTTCTTTCGACCATTTTAAGTCCTGAGTTTGTAAATCTAAAACCCAAGAACCTATCTTAGCAACAGCCTGTGCTTTTTCTAACTCACTGACAGCTTCATCAATTCTTTTTTCTAAATTATGATTAATCTCTAGTATTTGCTTTTGAAGTTTTTGAAGTTCTTCATTCTTTTTATTGAGAATATAATGCTTAAATAAAAAAACTCCTAACAAAAAGATAAAAAAAGCTATAACCTCTTTAAGATATTGAAAATGTACTTTATTAGTATAATTAATATGCACCCAATCATTGAGGATTTTTTGCAGATCTGATGGCTTTAAGGATTGAGCCACTTTTTCAAAAATACCCAACATTATTTTGTCATCTTTACGGGTAGCAAAACTCACAGCAACTTTACTAGGGAATTGTCCGGAGATTTGAAGTGTATTATCCCTCATGGTTTTCATCGCATATGCACCTGCGATGAGTACATCTATGTGCCCATAAGCAAAACCTTTCTTCACTTTTATGAGCCCCTCTTGTGTTGTACCTACAAGATCAAGTTTTATCTGAGGATAACGCTTCTTTAATCGCTCAACAAATGCATGCCCCTTAACGGTAGTAAATGTTTTATCTAAGACTGTATCAAAATCTACTATATAACTTTTTTCTCTTTTTGTTATAATAATAAGAGGCTCATAATGATAAGGACTCGTAAAATTAAAAAATTTTTCCCAAGTATCAGTTTTAGAAGCTATAGGGAGAAGGTCACACTCTTTATTTATCCCTTTTTTTAAAGAATTTATCCAAGAATCACTTTCTACAAGTTTGTAAGTAATTCCAAATCTTTTGTTTGTTAGTTCAAGTATTTGTGCACCTATACCAACATATTTGCCATCTTCAATAGCACTGTATGGTATTGAATCTGCTAAGACACATATCTTAAGTTCTTTTTTTCTCTTGAGGTACTCTTTCTCCTCTTGAGTCAGCCTATTTTCTTGATACACAAGCTCATCAACATTAAGTTTTTCTTTTTCTAGCCCAAAAAGATTGTATACATCATAGGTTCTTTGTATTTTCTCTTTATCAATTTCACCAACTGTATCTGTTTTATAGTATGCAAGTTTTTTCAACTCCTTTGCTTCGTATAATAAGGCTTCTTTAGTTTTATTTTGTTGGTTATATTTTTTTAGTATAACATCTACTGTTTCGTTTATATGAGAAAAGGCATACTCCCAACCTCTTAAAGAAGCAGCTCTAAATTTTGTAATCTCTTGAGGATGTTTTTGCATATGCTTTTTTGTCGTAAATAAGAGATCACTGTAAAAATCAAACCCATAATCTTTAGGAGAAAATGCTCTATACTTAATACCTTCTTTGTTTAATAGATAAGGTTCATTGGAGATATATGCAGAATAGATATCAACATTATGGTTTATGAAGTCTTGTATATTAAAAGAATGCTCAATGATATGAATCTCATCAAGACTAAGCCCTGTAGATTTTATCATTGCATTGATAGATGCACTTTGAAGAAGATTTTTTGTTTGCATCATAGATTTTCCAGCAAAATCCTCTATTTTTTTTATGCCAGAAGATTCTAAAGTGAGAAGTATTTGAGGAGAAGATTGAAAAATAGCAGCAAGAAGAACAATATCATTACCACCACTATCATACTGAACAAGACTTGAACGACCTACTCCATAGTCAGCTCTACCCTCTGTTACTTCTTTATATACATTCATAGCATGTTTAAAAGGGTAAATATCTACATCAAATCCTACATCTTTATAAAAACCTTTCTCTTTGGCCATATAGTAGCCAGCAAACTGAAACTGATGTAGCCATACAAGTTGTAAAGATACTTTTTTAAGAGGTTTATCTGTAGCATCCAAACTACTAAGAAGAAGAAAAACAAGAAAGATATATTTCATAGAGATACCATTTTATGTATTTAGAATTATTATACCATAAGAGTTAAAAAATAATACCTTAGAATCCTCAAAGAGCCAGCAATTATAACAAACCAAACAAACTTTAACCTAACAAGTCCTGCTACAAGGGTGAGAGGATCACCAACTAAAGGAAGCCATGAAAATAGAAGTGCCCAGTACCCATACTTATGTCCCCAACTATATGCCTTTGCACCAAAAGAGGAACTGAGTAGTTTTATTTTTGTTTTTTCATATAAAAAATATCCAAGATAATAATTGAAAATTATTGCTAAAATATTTCCACTTGAAGCACTCAAAAGAGCATTCAAAGTTGGCATATCGTTTGTGATTGCTAGTAAAAATGTAGCCTCAGAAGAAAAAGGGAGGATGGTAGCTGCCAAAAAAGCAGAGAAAAAAAGAGCGAGTTCAGCCATTGCGGCTTAAAAACTCTCTTTGATATTTTGTACCACAAGGGCTATAAGTTTTTCTCTTGCTTCTATAGATGTCCATGCGATATGGGGAGTAAGATAGAGTCTCTCTTTATTTTTTACACTTAAAAGTGGGCTGGTCTCAACAAGAGGTTCTTTTGTAAAAACATCAAGACCAAAACTAAGGTTTTTCTCATCAATAATCTTAGCAACAGCCTCTTCATTGATGATACCTCCGCGCCCAAGGTTTAAAATGACAGCTCCCTCTTTACAAGTTAACAACTGTTCATAGTCTAAAAGATTCTGTGTTTTCTCATTTAGAGGTGCATGGATGGAGATGATATCACAATTCTGAAGCATATCTTCAAGTGTTGTTCTTTGAAACTCTTCGTTACGATTGACTCCACTTGTAGAGTAGTAAAACACCTCTGCACCAAAAGCTTTAGCTATAGTTGCAACACCACGACCAATAGCACCAAGACCGATGATACCCCACCTCTTCCCTTTCACTTCAAAGAAAGGTTTTGAAACATCAGTGAAAAGTCCACTCTTAGAATAGCTCTTATCTTTAGTCACCTCATCATAGTAGCGGGAGTGTCCAATAAGATAAAAAAGCATAGAGAAGGTATGCTGTATCACTGAATCAGTTGAATAACCAGCAACATTTTTCACTTCAATACCGAGCTCTTTTGCTGCTTCAAGATCAACATTATTCATCCCTGTTGCTGCCACACAGATCAGTTTTAGATCTTTAACTGCTTGCATATGCTCTTTTGTTATAACAACTTTGTTAGTAACAATCACCTCTGCGTTTGTTATGCGTTCTTGTGTCTGTTGTAAAGTTGTTGTTTGGTATACCTCTACATCACCTAGCTCATCAAAAGCTGCTAAAGATGTTTCTCCAAAAGTTAAAGCATCAAGTAAAACTATCTTCACTTATGCATCTTTTATTTTACTTATCATTGCACGAGCTTGTTCAAGTGCTTTTTGTACTGGAGCAAAAACAAGGGCTACTGCTAAACGGCGTCCTTTATGAGTTTCTGGTTTTCCAAAAATTCGCACAAATGAGTTCTCGCTAAACAATGACTCATCTACTTCAACAACTGGAGCAAAACCATGTTCTTTTTCAGATTTAAATGCAGCTGATGCACCATCACCATAAAATGTAAATCCTAAAGGAAGTCCAAGTACTGCACGAAGATGAAGAGCAAATTCAGACTGAGATTGAGTGATAAGTGTTACCATCCCTGTATCGTGTGGACGAGGAGATACCTCTGAGAAATAAACCTCATCACCTTTGATGAAAAGCTCTACACCAAAGATACCACGACCACCAAGACCATCTGTAATCTTTTTAGCCATATCTTGTGCTCTTTGTTTTGCCAACTCACTCATCTGAGCCGGTTGCCATGAAAATACATAATCACCATCACGTTGCTCATGTCCTATAGGTTCACAAAATACTGTCTCTTTACCATTACGAGCAGTAAGCATTGTAATCTCATAATCAAAATCTACAAAAGCTTCAACGATAAGTTCACTTGCATCACCACGAGCCTCTTTAGCTATCTCCCAAGATGCAGGGATGTCTGATTCTGATTTTGCCACAGATTGACCATGACCAGAAGAACTCATAACAGGTTTAATAACACAAGGAAAGCCCATCTTCTTTGCAGCTTCAAGCATACCCTCTTGTGTTGTAACAAACTCATAGGCACCCGTTTTAAGCCCTAAATCTTCTGCAGCAAAAACACGAATATTTTTACGATTCATTGTTTTATTTACTGCATCTGCATTTGGAATTACATTAAAACCTTCTGCCTCTGCCTTAAAAAGTGCAGAGATAGAGATCGCTTCTACTTCTGGTAAGATATAATCGGGTTTTTCACGACGAATCACCTCTAAAAGAGCCTCTTCATCTTGCATATTTACAACATGAGAACGGTGAGCAACTTGATGTGCAGGAGCATTAGCATACTTATCTACGGCAATAGTTTCAAGACCTAAACGCTGTGCTTCGATAACAACTTCACGACCTAGTTCACCAGAACCAAGTAACATCACTTTTTTTGAGTTTGATTTAAGGGGAGCAGAGAATTGCATAATGAATAATTCCTTCATAAAATATTGAAGGAATTATATCAAAATAGAGTTAAATTAGTTTTTCAAACCAATTAATGTTTGAAGCATCTGGTCAGATGTAGTAATTGTTTTACCATTTGCCTGAAAACCACGTTGAATAATTATCAGCTGTGTTAATGCACGAGATAGATCGACATTTGATGCTTCAAGAGCTGCAGATTGAATAAAACCACGACCAGCTGTTGCTGCAGTACCAATGATAGGGTCACCTGAATTGGCAGTTTGGTTATAAACATTGCCACCCTCAACGGAGAGACCTTCATTGTTTGTAAATTTTGCCATTGCAATTTGAGCTAAACCAAATGAACGACCATTTGAAAATGAACCAACTAAAGTACCAGACTGATCAATACGAATCCCTACTAGATCTCCACCGGTAAAACCATCTTGAGAGATTCCAGAAGTTGCAGAGCGACTATCAAATGATGTCATACCATCAAACTTATCAGATGTACCAAAAGAAAAGTTCACTTGCTGGTCTGGAGCTGAACCGTTATTTCCAGAAAAAGAGATATTTGGTGGAGTGTAGCCTTTTAGTGAACCATCATTATTAAAGCTAACAGACCCCCTTTTTTCATTTGCAGGATAACTTGTATCTGTATTGATTTCAGCAGGTTCTGGAACAGTAACTACCATAGCCCATTCACTTCCTTTTGTTTTATCTAATGATGTTTTTCTAAACTCCATTCTTAGTGTATGCTTAGAACCAAGAGAATCAAAGATATCTATTGAACTAGAGTGTGTTGCAGCATTAAAACCTTGAGAAAATGCTTTTCCTGTACTACCTGTTGCTAAAACAGCATTCATTGCTTCCATATTTCGTGAAAAACGAACATTCTCACCAGGACCACTAATAACTGAAGTTACTTTAACATTTAGAGTATGATCATCAGCACCACCTCCAGGATTCGTAATTTCAAATTTACCCTGATCATTTATAATAACAGTTGTATTATTATCATCAGCAACACCATCATTATCTATATCTCTAGCATGATTTTGCATCGCTTCACGTAATGATGCAATAGAATTAAACTTTTTAGTTGTATTTGATGTTGTATCTACCGTATCTGGATCGTATAGATACTCATGTGCTGTTGTAACACTGTCACCTGTTGTAAAACCACTACCTGCATCATTTGCTGTAATGATAATATTATGACCACGTGATTTACTTTCATTGGTATTTTCTAAAGATAGTCTATTTGTTGCACTATCATATGTTGCAGTTATCCCTGTAACAGTTGTTTGAGCATTGATAGCTGCTGCATATCTATTCCCAGTTCCTGCTGCATCACCTGGAATACTTGTAGCTGTAATAGCATCATAGTTAGTCCCATCATCTTTTTGAAAGATCAGATTTAAATCTGTAGTATCATCAACAGTACCAGAGGCTGTTGTAGCTGCACTTTGAAAAGAGATCCAAACACCTTGCCCCTGTTGTAGTGCAAATGCCTCACCTGATTCATTAAACATAACACCTAAGTCACCTGAAATTTGTGTACTTGCACCTGTAGCATCAGCTTCTACAATACCATTTTTATCGACAGTATATGCAGGTGAATAACTCTCTACAATAGAACCAGAATTAAGGTTTGCTTTTAAAACAACCTCTTTAGTCGGGCTAGCTGGTGTTGTAAGTCCTGGTGGAATATTTATATCTGTGATTGGAGCTGTAGAGTCTACTTTACCTGTTACTGGATCACGTAACCACCCTTGTGTAATAAAGCCATTGTTATCTACAAAGTTTCCACCTGCATCAAACTTAAAGTCTCCAGCACGAGTATATTTATAAGTATTACCACCATCAGGAGAGATAATAAAAAATCCATCTCCTTGAATTGCTACATCTGTATTTTTATCTGAATTTTGTACCGAACCTTGAGAAAAAATTCTTGTTGCAGAACTGACAGTAGAACCTAAACCAACTTGTACTGGATTTTTACCACCAAGTTGCCCTTGAGGTGCCGTTGCAATAGCTTTTGTTTGAGATAAAAGATCTGAAAAATTTGCACGAGAATATTTAAAACCTACAGTATTTACATTGGCAATATTATTTGATTCTACATCCATCGCTACTTGATGAGATTGTAATCCGGATACACCGGAGAAAAGTGATTTTAACATAATGAAATCCTTTAATATCTATCTAAAAAAGATAGAGTTAGTAAAGGATATCTAGCATAAAGTGTTCCAACTTAAAAAAGATTAAGCATCCATATCTAAAGCTTTTTGTAGCATCTGATCTGCAGTTGTAACCACTTTGGAGTTGGAATCATATGCCCGTTGAAGAATAATAAGTTCTGTTAGTCCACTTGTTATATCATAGTTAGAATTTTCTAAAGTAAAGTTAATAACATCTGAACCATTCACACTTTTTCCACTACTATCTGTATAAAAAAATGCTTTGCCACTATTTGATGTTTCTTGAAATCGAGAACCATTAAGACGATCAAGACCCTGATCATTTTGAAAATGGAAAACAGCAATTTTACCAACGGAACTTTGTCTACCATTGGTAAAAGTTGCAATCACTTCTGCATTTTTATTGATTGCATAACCTTCAAGATCACCACCGATAGTCCCATCAGCTAAAGAAGATCCTGGTACTATCTCTCTATCTATGGAAACAATTCCATCATACCCTGTACCTAAATCAATAGCAACCTGAGATCCATTATTATTAATTGATGTTAAAGTATTAGAAACTAATGCCCCAGATGCATCAAACTCTACTTTTCCAGTTTGAGTATCATATATGATATTACCATCTAAATTTTGTGTTGTTGCTACAACATCCCACTGACTTCCAGGAGGATTTTGTACAGCACTTCTTGTAAATTCTAAACGCAAATGGTTTTTTGTATTAGTTGGATCAATAACACTTGCACCAGCTGTGATAACTTCATAGCCCTCTTTACCTACTCCAAGGTTTGCAAAAAACTTTGCTTGTGTTGTTGGTTCTGGTGGATAAGTCAGTGTTTTAGGAAAGCGTAATTTTTCTTGTGTACCTATCGCACCTAAAGGTACTTCATCTAATGTAGCAGTGAGTACATTATCTGCACTAATATTCCCACCCATAGAACCAAGAATATGAAAACCATCTGCAGTTACAAGGTCATCGTTTGCATCAAATTGAAATGCACCATCTCTAGTATAGATAGGGTCTTTATTCCCTTGAACACCAAACCATCCATCACCATTAATCGCTAAGTCAGTACTTCTATCAGATAAAAGTAACTCCCCGTTCCCTGTCATCATAGGTGTTGCTTGAACTCCAACACCTACACCAATAGAACTATTTACACTACTTGATGTTGTTGCAGTACTAATATAGGATTCAAACATACTTGAAAATTCTGTTGAATATCCTCTGTATCCTACTGTGTTAATATTTGCAAGGTTATCCGATACAGCATCGATACCATAGGAGTTCGATTTTAATCCCGAAAGACCTGAATAAAAAGCTTGAGTCATCATAACAAACTCCTTAATAAACCTCTTTTACATTCTCTAGTGGAACATAATTAGAACCAAGTTTTACTAATGTTGTCCCATTGTCAAAACGTACAGATTCAATAGGATATGTACCAACTCTTGTTTTTTGTGCTTCATTATTTGTATCTGTATAAGATGCTGTTATGTAATAAATACCACCTTCTACTTGAGCTCCTGTTGTATCTTTTCCATCCCATGTAAATTCATATACACCTGCTGGATTGCTTCCAACTTCTAGTGTTTGGACAACATTACCATTAACATCAAGAATCTCTACATTTCCTTGATTTATATCGTTGGGAAAGTACATCTCAAAAGTTGAACTACTCCCTTTATCTAAAGAGATTGCATTACTACCAAGATCAGCTGTTTTACCTATGGCTGCGATAGTAGAAAAATTATTTGATGAAGCTAAAGATGCTGCTAAATCTTCTAAAGCTTTATTCGTTTTATCTGCAGCTTCAAGAGATGCGAGTTGAGATGTCTGTGTCAAAATTGCCTCTGTATCTGTAGGCTCTGTTGGATCTTGATACTGAAGTTCAGTAAGTAGAAGTGTCATAAAGTCATCATTACTTAAACTCGTTTTATCTTTTACAACATCTGCAGCTGTTGTATATTCTCCATAAACTGAACTATCTAATCCTATTGAATTAATTGCCATCATATATCCTTTATGCGTAGTTCGCAACTACAATTTCTAAAGAGCTTAAAATCTCTTCATTCTCTTCTTCTTGTGAAAAGTAATTGTACTCTTCACCTGCTTCTCTTTGTTGATGGTGTTGGTTTTGTTGACCAGCAGAAGAGGAATCTCCACCTTGAGAGCCATTACTAAAGTTTAAAGAAGCATTATTTATTCCATTATTTTGCAATTGTACTTTCAAATCGTTTGCATTCATCGCTAAAGTATTGATAGCAACATTATTGGAACTCAGATTAATATGCAAATTTTTTCCACGCTGCACAATAGTAAGATCCACTTCACCTAGTCTTTGTGGATTTAATTGCACTTTCACTCTTGTAAATGGGGATTTATAATCATCTATAGCTGTTTTTACATCTTGTGAAAGATATTTTGTTAGTTGTTTTGCCTCATTGAGTTTCACTTCAAAACTATCCGCTTTTGGTGTAGAGATTGTATCTACCTTACTTGCTGTACTCATCTCCTCTTTTGCATCCCCTTTTAAAAGAGACTCTAAAGTTTTTTCTGTCTGAGCAGGTGCACTTGGAGCAATCACTTTTGCAGTGGCGACAGAAAAGTCAGCAGTAAGTCCAGTATTGTCCATTTTACTTACTTTTTCACCTCTAAGTAAAAGTTTCAGCGTTTCATCTGCTTTTTGCTTTGGATTTTTTTGCTCAATAGTTTGAAGTTTTGTTTGTACCATCTCTTGAGTGGTATGTTCTGGCATTGTTTGAGCTTTAAAAAGTGGAGTAGTTTTCAACTCTTTGAGTGCTGTAGTTGCTCTTTTATCTACCTTGCTCTCTTCTTGAAGATCTATTTTTTCTAGATTTTCATCTGTAGCTTGTTGTACTTTTTTTGTACTTTGTAGCTTTACTTCTCTCTCATCTGTATCTAAAAGAATAGGAGTTTGTTGTTTTAAAGTACCTTTTTGCTCTTTTGGTACTGTATTTACTTCAACTTGTACCTCTTCTAGAGTAATTTTCGAGATATCTATGCCATATTTAGTGGCAACTTTAGCTAAACCCTTAAGTGTTTTTGGAAGCTCTTTTATCTCAGAGCGTTTAAAATCATCACTTGAGATCAACTTATCTTTTAAATATTGTTTTGCATCTTGAACAAGAGTTTTTAACTCATCTTGAGTCAATGTTTGTGTGATTTTTGGATTGAGTTCAAGAGAGGTTTCATTCTCTTGTATTGTCTCACCCTTTAAAAGAGAAAGTAAAATATCATTTTTACTTTGTTTAGTCCCTGAAGTTTGCTCTTGAGTATCTTCTAAAGAAAGGAGAAGCAAGCCTGATTCATGGGTATTTTTATCACCTTTTTTCGTCACTACACCTTGTAATAGATCTGAAAAAGAGAGTGTTGATTTACCCTCATCTTGTGCTAAAGTATTGAGTGGTAATGATGAAGAGGTAGTTTCAGGTTTTGCATCAAATGAAATCATCATCTACTCCTATAAATTCCTCTCAAAGAAGAGAGTTTTTTATAAGTTATAGCATTTATTGTTCCATTATGAAAATTTATATCTTCTTTGCAAACCTATCAAGACAATGAAGATCATACTTGTAAAAAGTGCTTACACTGTCTTGCATAAAACCAAAAATCTCTTCAGCTTTCTCACCATCAGCAGGGTAACTTAACATAAAAGAGTCTAGATATTTAGCAAAAAATTCATCAAACATCTTTTTCACAATCCCTGCTCCATATTTATCTGTGTAAGGGAGAACAAAGAAGTAATCAGATTCATGATTCACAATAGAATCAGATGTACGTAGTATCTCCAAAAGTGAAGCATCTACAATATCTATAGGAATCCCTGAAAAATTACAGTATAAAAGGGTAAAACTCTCCGCACGATTTTCATCTAATCTATCAGAGATACCGATGTTTAATTCCATAAGTTGTTTGAAATTCTCAAAAGAGAAGTGGATTCCAGCCATATTGTGCAACCTTAAATAACATTACCCAAGTATATCTAAAGTTTTATAAAATTATGAAAAGTTCTATGAATCATTCATGCCAACAAGCTCACCGCGTTTAAGTTTAGCAATCTTTCCACGAAATTTACGTATGTAGAAAGCTTTCTCTTCAAAGGAGATATTTGATGCGATATTGACTTTTTTTAATTCTCTCTCATAATACCTTGTCAAAAATATGATAAGTTCTGCATGGAGTGCCTCTTCACTTTTTAAGGCTCGGATACTCTCATCAACTTCTATAGCCATCAACTCGGGTAAGTTCCTCTCCCCAGCAAGAGCAGCTGCAAACTCTCTGGCATGAAATTGAAGGAGAGAAGGGTCAAGTACATCTAAAATCTGGTTAATCAATTCCGGTGCTTCTAAAACCGTTTTAACTAAAGAGAGTTCCCATGCATCTCTATGAGTATTTTTTTGCATAAGAGGGGCCACATCTTGAGAAGTTGGAGCTAATTTTACAAGAGATGGAGAAACACCAAGTCCACCTAAACGCGATGCAAGATAGGTACGGTACTCCTCTTGTAAAATAGGGGAAAGTGTTTTTAAATATGCTACACCCTCTGCCATACAACTCTCTTTTTCTTTTGGATTGGAAAGATCATAGAGGGAAAGCAGTTCATCTAAAACAAACTCGATAAAAGCCTGTGGAGCATGAAAGATATCACTTAACTCTTCACTTCTACCATCTTTTACCATATCAGCAGGATCCAAACCACCCTCAAATACAACCACACCACCATTAAAACCACTTGCACTTAAAAGTTTTGATGCTTTAAGAGCTGCAGCTCGACCAGCCTTATCCCCATCATAAGCCATAATTACTCGTGGCGTTCCTTTTCTTAAAAGTGGAAGATGCTCATTTGTCAGTGCTGTTCCAAGTGTTGCAACTGCATTATCAAAGCCTGCTTGATGTAACATAATAACATCCAAGTAACCCTCTGTAATAATTATCTCACTGCGTTTATAGATCGCCTGTTTTGCATGATGATAAGCATAAAGCAAACGCGACTTGTTAAAATAAGCAGTTTCTGGAGAGTTGACATATTTTGCTTGATGCCCACTAATAGTTCTTCCCCCAAAACCTACAATGGTTCCATTTGCAGCATGAATTGGGAAAGTCACACGCTCTATAAAACGTGCATAAGTTTGACGATGTTCTGGGTTATACCCAACAACCCCCATATCTATAGCTTCTTTTATAGGAAACTGTTGTGATTTTATATAGTTGATAGTGGCATTAGAATCTGGTGCATAACCAATACCAAACTTTTCAATGGAGCTCTCATAAATTCCTCTTTCTCGAACATACTCAAGAGCTGTTTGGTTTTGGCTCAAAAGAGATTGGTACCACTCATTGAGTTTGTCCATCACTTGTGAACGAGGTTTATTATGTTTGTTATCTGTATATGTAAGTGTAAAATTATAATTTTGTGCAAGTTTTTCTAAGGCTTCAGGATAGTTAAGTTTTTCATACTCCATAACAAACTTCACACTATCTCCACCAGCACCACAACCAAAACAATGGTAAATCTGTTTTTGAGGACTTACAACAAAAGAGGGGGATTTTTCATCATGAAAAGGACAGGGTGCTTTAAAATTACCCCCTGCTTTTTTTAGCTCTATATAGCTCCCAACAACATCAACAATATCAAGTCGAGCTTTGAGAGCTTCTATGGAGTCTTGTGCAATCATAAAAAGATTATACAGACTCTTTGGTTAAATACCGGTTTAACACTCTTTAAAAGTAACTTAACCAAGCTTTAATAGAAATCCCTATAGGATTATGCAATATTACGAAAAAATCAAGGTAGAGATATGAAATGGTTAATGAATTTTAAAATAAAACAGGTTCTCATTGCAGTTGCAAGTTTAGTAGTTGGGTTACTTATTGCTAGTATTATTGTCAACTATACAGAACTAAAAAATATCCAAGCATCTTCTAATAAACAAGCCAAAGAGGTACTCCCAAATACTTTTGACTTTTTATCTGTAGAACTAGGGATTACAAAGCTTCATCTTTGGCTGTTAGATGCTTCTGCTACTCGCTCCCTAGAAGGATTTGATGATGGGCTCAAAGAAGCACAAAAAGCTTTTGAAGAGACAAATCAACATTTAGATACTCTTATTCAGATGCATTCAGATCTAGGTGAAACGGAGATGGTACAACACCTACAAGACTTTAAAAATAATTTTCAAGAGTATTATACTGCTGGATTAACTATGACACAGGCTTATATCAACAAAGATACTCAAAGTGGAAATAATGCCATGTTAAAGTTTGAACCTTATGAGGAAAAACTTATCCCTCAACTTAATGACTGGATTCAGAATCATAAAAAAGAATCTCAAGAGATTACCCAAAAAATCAATAAAAAAGTTGATGAAACAATCTCAAACTCTTTACTTTTTTCAATTTTTGTTATTCTTATCACACTAGTTTCTTTTGGGGTTATCAACAAAATTCTTTCAAGTATTCAAGAGATTGAGTTTTACCTTTCTAAATTAAAAACTTTAGATTTCACTCATAAACTTACTATAACTGGGAAAAATGAGATCGCGTTAATCTCACAAAATCTTTTTTCTGTTATTAGCATTATTAAAGAGTTTATTGAAGAGGTCAAAACAACATCGACTGAAAATGCTTCCATCTCTCATGAACTATCTGCAACTGCTGCTCAGGTTGGGGGCAATGTGGAAAGTTCAGTAAATATCATTACAGATACAACATCACAAATACAAACTATCCAAACTGAGATTACGGGTGCTATTGTCAATGCACAAGATTCTAAAAAAGATATTATCCAAGCAAATGACAACCTTGAGAGTGCCAAAGATGAGATCATAACACTCACATCAAAGGTACAAGAAACAGCAGAAGTAGAGACAGAACTTTCACAAAATATGGAAAACCTCTCCCGTGATGCTAGTGAGGTCAAAACTGTTCTCGTTGTGATTGCAGATATCGCAGATCAAACAAACCTTCTTGCACTTAATGCTGCCATTGAGGCTGCTCGAGCAGGAGAACATGGACGAGGATTTGCCGTTGTTGCTGATGAAGTAAGAAAACTTGCAGAGCGCACTCAAAAATCTTTAGCAGAGATCAATGCAACGATTAATGTAGTGGTACAGTCCATCATTGATGCATCTTCTAGAATGAGTGAAAACTCCCAGGAGATTCAAGAACTCTCCAACATTGCACTCAATGTCGAAGCAAAAATAAATTCTACAGTTAACATAGTTAATCAAGCGGTAAATGCAAGTGAAGAAACGGTAAGTGACTTTGAAAAAGCAGGTCAAGATATCAATAACATCGTTACAAAAATTGAAGAAGTAAACACAATCTCTTCAACAAATGCAAGAAGTGTTGAAGAGATTGCATCAGCAGCAGAGCACCTCAACAGTATGACAGATAGTCTCAATACAAAACTTGAGACCTTCCATACCTAAAAACAACTATACCCTCTTTATATATGGCTTTATACTATAGTAAAGTATAAAGCCCCACAAAACAATGCTTGCACCCACAGATAAGGGACCAGCTTCTTCATCCATATGCACCAACTCTTTGGCACTCACATCTGCTAAAAGGTAATCTAGTCCAAAACCAAAAAGTATAGAACCTATAACAATACTCCCAAGATAGATATATAATGTCGTACTCCCAAGCATCTTTTTCACCACACCCATGGTAACAGTGTTTGTAGCAGGCCCTGCACTTAAAAAAACAAAGGCTGCACCAGGGCTTACACCAGCTAAGATCAACCCAGCAGCGATAGGTAAAGATGCTGTTGCACATACATACATCGGAACAGCTATAAGGATGGCGATAAGATAAGAGAGCCATGTATACTCTAGAAGTATCTGACTTAAATTTTCTGGGATAAGTGTAGTGATCAAAGCACCTAAAAGAAGTCCTAAAAGCAAGGGTGATGCTATATCTTTTAAAAGTGTTCCAAAAGCATATCTGAAAATACGAAGCGGTGAAAAGTTTTTCTCTAGTGTATCGGAGCTACAACTACCACCAGAGCAACAACTCTTAGGTTCATTAAATGACTCTTGTGATACCTCTTGTGTATAAAAGTTACTTAAGATACCGGCAATGATGGAGATAATCATAGATGTTACAATCCTATAAAGGGTAAATACCCACCCAAACATACCATAGGTAGCCAAGATAGAATCTACTCCGGTAATAGGTGTAGAGATAAGAAAAGAGAGTGTTGCACCATTACTTGCTCCACTTTTTTTCATCCCTGCAGCAAGAGGAATCACTCCGCAAGAGCATACTGGCAAGGGTATCCCAAAGAGAGTTGCTTTAATAACTGAGAGAATAGAGTTATCCCCTAAATGATTCTTCACAAGGCTATCTGGAACCAACTCATGTAATAAGCCAGCAAATAAAAGACCAAACAAGATATAAGGTGCCATAGCATTACTTAAATCATAAAGAGCTCCAAAAAACATTATAAAATTTTCCATTTCAAGATCCCTTTTTATGCTATAATTTCATATAACAATATTGTTATATATTAATGCTTTAGAAGAGGTTAGATGGAAAAACTAGTTGTTTTAGCAAAAATTTTAAGTGATATAAATAGGGTAAAGATTTTGGCACTTCTACAACGTGATAAAAACTTATGTGTCTGTGAGATTTGTGACACCCTTGAGCTCTCTCAACCCTTAGTCTCAAGACATTTAGGACAGATGAAAAAAGCACAGCTTGTAGATGTTCATAAAGAGGGAAAATGGAGTGTCTATACCCTACTTAGTAATAGTATGCTAGAATACCTCTTCAAAGAGATACAAGAGGAACTTTTTATGTTACCTCACATTGTTCGATGTAACTCTCGCCATTAAAGGTAAAAGATGCAATTAACGAAGATCAAAAAGAAAACAAAGATCATCACTCTTTTCCTTATCCTTATTTTTGGCCTTATATTTACCTACCTTTCATTCAATTATTTTCATTATAAGATAAAAGATCTTGAGGACTTAGCCTATACACAAGAGTCTATGAAGATGAAACATCAACTTCATAATATGATAGAAGAGAAGCGAAATGCGACCATAGCTATCTCTGTAGCCTTAGCACAGAACTCTCTTGTCGAAGCATTTTTAAAGGGTGCTAATTATGAGACAAATATAAACTCTCTTCAAAAACTCTCTCAAGAACTTCGCAAAAACACTCTCTATAAAAATATTTGGCTACATATTATCAGCACTGATGGAACCTCTATTGCAAGAAGTTGGAGCCCAAAACACAGTGATTCCCTTTTAAGTGTAAGAGAAGATATTCGCTATCTTATAAAAACTCCAAGGCAGATGTCTACCATTAGTGTAGGTCGCTATACAATCTCTTTTAAGGCAATAACACCCGTACGGAATAAAAAAGATAAACTCCTTGGCTATATTGAGGTAATAACCCATTTTAAGTCTATTGCCAAAGAGCTACAAAAACAAGATTATGATTCTCTTTTAGTAGTTGATGAGCGCTATAAAAAACAACTTATTCATAATCTCACAAATCAATTTATAGGGGATTATTATCTTGCATATTTTCAAGTAAAAAACTATCCCTTTTCATTGGTGAAAAATTTAGATATAAAAAAACATATAATTAATGAAAACTACTTGATAAATCAAAACTATTATTTTGTCACCTACCCTTTATATAATAATCAAAAACAGATCATCGCTTACTATATCCTTATCAAGGACATACATCTTTTCAATTATAAACAAAGAGATGATTTTATAAATACTATCCGTATCATTCTTTTCATCAGTCTACTTATTATGCTCAGTATCATTGTACTTTTTTATACCTATAGTAAAGGGATTAAAAAACAAAAAAAATATTTTCAAAATATTGTTGATACAATTTCTGAAATTGTCATCATTACAGATGGACAAGAAACATTAGATGCTAATAAAGCATTTTTTACCTTTTTTGATGAGTTTAAATCACTCCAAGAGTTCCAAGATAAATACAATTGTATCTGTGATCTCTTTGCTAAAGAGGAGGGATACGTCTCTAAAGATATGGGAAAACTTTTATGGTATGAATTTATCTTTTCCCATCCCAAAGATAAGCATAAGGTAAAAATCTTTTATAAAAATAAAACCTATATCTTCTCTATACATATCAAACTTTTAGAACAAGCGAACAGTAGTATCTACACTCTAGCCCTCTCAGATATCACACGCTCTGAAAAGTATAAAGAAAAACTTGAACACATCTCAAAAACAGATATGCTTACAAGTATTGGCAATAGATACAAGTTTGACGAAGATATAAAACGGGAGTTTTTTAGAGCTAAAAGATATAAAAGTCCCTTATCCCTTGTTATGCTCGATATCGATTACTTCAAAAAAGTTAACGATACCTACGGACATGATGCTGGTGACCAAGCACTTATAGCCCTAAGTAAAGAGGTTCGCTCTCTCCTTCGTTACTCCGATATCTTTTGTAGATACGGTGGTGAGGAGTTTATTATCATCATGCCCGAAAGTACTATGATTGAGTCTAAGATTAGTGCAAATAGGATTCGTAAACATGTTGAGGAGCTTCAAATTAAAGATATTTCTCACATTACAATTAGTCTTGGGGTGACAGAACTTCAAGAGGATGACACACTAGAAAGCCTTCTTAAAAGAGTAGATAAGGCTCTTTATCTCTCAAAAGAAAATGGAAGAAATAGAGTCAGCTCCCTCTAAATTAGGTAAATCAAGATTATTTAGTTATAATTTCAGTTCAAATTTGAAAGAAAGTGGGTGATGTGATATGCCTGGTATCGTACTACGCCATGATGACAATTTTGATGCATCTTATCGTCGTTTCAAAAAGCAGACTGACCGTAACTTAATCGTTACAGAAGCTCGTGCTCGCC
>Ga0256828_1000937_pt1 | contig 18895 bp, 11 predicted proteins | sample CV88metaG_FD_185993 | JGI IMG/M metagenome (GOLD analysis project Ga0256828, IMG submission 185993) | Hydrothermal vent microbial communities from East Pacific Rise, Pacific Ocean - CV88 | ecosystem: Environmental > Aquatic > Marine > Hydrothermal vents | place: Pacific Ocean: East Pacific Rise...
ATAGAATTATTATTGATTTTGTAATTATAGATAAAGAGATATTTTTAATAGATATCGGCTCACACGATGAAGTATATTAAAGGATAAAAATGTATATAGCAATTGAAGGGATTGATACAGCAGGAAAAAGCACACAAATTGAACTATTAAAAAATATATATAAAGATGCCTTATTTATTCGCGAACCTGGACAAACAGAAATAGGTAAAAAATTTAGAGAGATGATTTTTAACGATAAAATATCAAAAAAAACTGAACTATTTCTGTTTCTTGCTGATAGAAGTGAAACTATTGAAACTATCATAAAACCAAATCAAAATAAACTTATAATAAGCGATAGAAGTTTAATAAGTGGAATTGCTTATGGATTAGAATTTTTTAGTTTAGAAAATTTATCTATTTTTAATGCTTTTGCAACTGATAAAATTTATCCCGATTTAGTAATAATTTTAAAACTTGATAGAGATACACTCCAAAAAAGACTTTCTCAAAAATCACACGATAATATAGAAAAAAGGGGTATTGATTATTTACTCTCTATTCAAAAGAATTTAATAAATAGTTGTAACTATCTAAATATAAATAGTTTAATAATTGATGCTTCCTTATCTATTGATGAGGTTCATAAAATAATAGTAGAAAAAATAAAGGGGAGATAAAAAAGGAGTCCAAATGTTAAAAAGAAAAAATTTAACTAATCTAAATTTACGGGCAAAAGAAACAGATAACTATATAACTGGGGGGGGGTAATAGTATGTTGTTTAGAATGTTAATTCTGTTTTTTGCAATCTTCTCCTATGGAAAAAATTTAGTTGATATAACTCTTCAACTCGGATGGAAATTTCAGTTCCAATTTGCTGGAGAAATTATCGCAAAAGAGAAAGGATTTTATGAAGAGGTTGGGCTTAATGTTAAACTACAAGAATGGGATGGGAAAACAGATATTGTAAATTATGTTGTTAATAATAAAAATGTAATTGCTACTTCAACAACCTCTTTAATCCGTTCATTAGCAAATAAAAAACCGATAAAAAAACTTATTCCAACTTTCCAAGTTTCCCCTTTGGCTTTGGCAATTGTAGGGTATAAGGATATAAAATCTTTAAAAGATTTAGAAACAAAAAAGATACCAATTACTGATATGATAAAAGATATTGCTCCAATAATTGCTATGTTTAAAATTGAAAAAATAGATGTAAGTAAATTAAATTTTGTCCATTTTGATATAAATGATTATCTACATAAAAAAGGAGCTTATTTAATATATAGTGCTAATGAACCTTATATTCTCGAAAAAAGAAAAATCCCTTATAAAATTTTTGACCCTAAAAACTATGGTCTTGCTCCTTATGGAGATATCCTTTTTACATCTACAAAATTTACAGAAGAAAATCCAGAAGCAGTTACAAAATTTATTGAAGCAACTAAAAAAGGGTGGCGATATGCTTTAAAACATCAAGAAGAAGCGATAAAAATAATTCTTGAAAAATATAATACACAACATAAAACTTATGATGAATTAAAATATGAAGCAAAAGTTTTATCCCCATTAGTAGGTTTTGAAACAAATAAACAGAGAGTTATAAATATCAGAAATGTATATCTTTTAACTGGTCTTGTAGATAAAAGTATAAATATCTGCTCCAACTCCTTTAATCCAACTTTTACTCCTGTTCAATACAAAAAATTTATCAAAAATCATACAATAACTTGCACCTCTACAAATCAGTGGGCTCCATTTACTTTTGATATAAATGAAAAACTATCCGGAATTGGAGTTGATTATTGGAATTTAGTTGTAAAAAAAGCAAATCTTAAAACAAAATGTGTATTAGCTCCTACCTTTACAGATGCCTTAAACTATATCAAAACAAAACAAGCTGATGTTATTTTATCAACTGCTATTACAGAAGATAGAAAAAAATATGCTCTATTTACAAAACCTTATGTCTCTTTCCCTTTTGTTTTAGCAACAAAAAATAATGTCGGTTTTATAGAAGATTTCAAAATTTTACAAAATAAGGTAATAGCTGTTGGAAAAAATTATACTGCTCAAAAAGTTTTAGAAAAATACTACCCTTTTATAAAACTTTTACCGGTAAAAAACACAAAAGAAGCATTAAAAATGGTAGAAAAAGGGAAAGCTTTCGGAGCAGTTGATATTTTACCTGCTATTGCTTACAATATAAACCAATATCAATTTAGCACTCTTAAAATATCTGGAAAACTCCCTTATAATTTTGATGTTAGATTTATGATTAGAAATGATTATCCAAAACTTGTAAATATACTAAATAGTGCTATTGATTCAATATCAAAAGATGAAAAAAATAAAATCTCTCAAAAATGGGTTCCTATTGTTTATCAAAAAGGGATATCATTTGAAAAATTAAAAAAATATGTTATTATAATCGCGATTATATTCTCTATTTTTATTATCTGGATTATATTCAAAGAGATAAAAGATAAAAAAAGGGAACAACTTAAAAAGGAACTTATAAAAGCAAAAGAGAAAGCAGAACAAGCAGCTAAAGCAAAATCTGAATTTTTAGCAAATATGAGCCATGAAATAAGAACCCCTCTTAATGCTATGTTTGGATTTATTCAGATTTTACAAGATAAACAACTTGATGAAGAATCTCGAAAATATCTAAATATAATAGAAAAATCGGGAGAAAATTTATTAACTATAATAAATGATATTTTGGATTTTTCAAAATTAGAAAGTGGAAAACTTCATATAGAAAAGATTGAATTTAATCCAAAAGAGGAGTTTGAAATAATCTATAATCTATTTTTATCAAAAGCAAAAGAGAAAAATATAACTCTTAAATTAAATATAGAAAATTTAAAATATAATATCATTTCAGACCCTACAAGATTAAAACAGGTAATAGCTAATCTTTTAAGTAATGCTATCAAATTTACTCCTCAAAACAAAAATATAACTCTTACTATAAAATATAATGAAAAAAAGGAGATGTTATATATTGAAGTAAAAGATGAAGGGATAGGAATAGCAAAAAATAAATTAAAAACTATTTTTGAAGCTTTCTCACAAGCAGATAACTCTACAACACGAAAATATGGAGGAACTGGACTTGGATTAACTATCAGTTATAGATTGATTGAACTTTTAAATGGAAAATTAAAAGTTATCAGTAAAGAGGATAAAGGAAGCAGATTCTATTTTGCTATACCAGCAAAAAAAGGGAAACTAATCTCTCAAAAAGAGATAAAAAAAGAGATTACAGATAAAAAATATAATTATCATATTTTGCTTGTAGAAGATAACAAAGCAAATCAACTTTTTATGTCTGTAATTCTTAAAAAAATGGGAATAACTTTTGATATTGCTAATGATGGAATTGAAGCGGTTGAAAAATTTAAAAATAATAAATATAATTTTATTTTGATGGACGAAAATATGCCAAATATGAATGGAATTGAAGCAACTAAAAAGATAAGAGAAATAGAGAAAAAGAAACATTTAAAACCTATTACTATTATCGCTTTAACAGCAAATGCTTTAGCTGGAGATAAAGAAAAATTTATTTTAGCTGGTATGAATTATTATCTCTCAAAACCTTTGAATATAGAAAAATTAAAAGAGATTTTAGATAAATTGAAGGAGAAAAATGTTACAAACAATTAAAGAAGATTTTTTAGTAGTTTATCAAAAAGACCCTGCAATAAAATCAAAATTTGAATTATTTTTTAATTATCCCGGAGTTTGGGCTATTTTTTGGTATAGAATAGCAAATAAACTATATAAAAATAATTTTAAAATTTTAGCAAGAATTATTAGTGGAATTTCTCAAATCCTTACAAACATAGATATACACCCAGCAGCTCAAATAGGAAAAAGAGTTTTTATAGACCACGGAATTGGGGTTGTTATTGGGGAAACAACTATTATTGAAGATGATGTAACAATCTATCAAGGAGTAACTCTCGGAGGAGTTAGTTTAAACAAAGGGAAAAGGCATCCTACTATCAAAAAAGGGGTTACCATTGGTGCTGGTGCAAAAGTATTAGGGGATATAACTATTGGAGAAGGAAGTAAAATAGGAGCAAATTCAGTAGTAGTAAAAGATGCCCCAGCTTATTCTACTATTGTAGGAATTCCAGGAAAAATTATAAAAAGAAAAGATTATGAACCACTTAGCCATAATAAACTACCCGATATTGACAAAGAATTATTTGTATATCTTTTTGAAAGAATTAAAATCCTTGAAGAGACTTTACAAAAAGAGAATATAGAGATAACTCAAAAAGATGAAGAGTTAGCAAAAAAATATAAAGATTATCTTGACTCTATTACTAACTCTCAAAAATAGATGGTGGAAGTTTATGTTTATGCCAACTATTTTTATTCCCCTCCTCTATATGTGTAAAATCAAATTTTCTACCTGATTTTTTACCCAAAGTAATTAAATCACTTATCTCTAAATCTAATCCAAAAATTTTAATATAATTTTTGAACCCTTTCTCTATAACCTCATCAGATACTTCTGTTTTTAATTTTTCTAAAATTTGATATAGATAAGCATTTTTTACTAATTCCCCTATTTTTGGTAGTTTTTCCTTTATTTTCATATAATGTTTTAAACTATTCACAATGTGAATAACATCCCCTTTTGCACTATATTTTTCTGCTTCCTTAACTCTATTCTCCCAAGATTTTTCTATATTTATAAAATCATCTACCCCCTCTAAAAATGGTTCTTTCTTTACATATTCATAAACTTTATCATACTCTTTATTTGCACTAAACTTTATAAAATCTGCAAGAATTACTGCTTTATACTCTAAATTTTTTGCTTCCTCTTCAAACATTGGAAAATCAAGAAGTATTTTTACATATTTTAAAACATTTGAATAGTTTCCATTTTTTAAAGCACTCTCCCCTGCTTCTAATAATCTTTTTCCAAATTCAACGGCTTTATCATACTCATCTAATGAAGCTAAAAATGGATAGCGACTAATTAAATCAAAAAAACCTTTAAAATCTTTTATTGATAATTTCTGTTTTAATAATTTAAAAATCTCTTTTTCTGTTACTAATGATTGAATTAAAGCTGTTTTCTCTGGCACCCCCCTAAATGGCATTAAAAGTTTTTTTACATAATCCTCTTTTGTTCTATCAAACATAAGTTGTCTTGCTACTGCAAAAGCTTTTTTAAACTCTTTCTCCATAAATTTATAATAAGTTGTTTCCTTAAAAGTGGGATATTTATTTGCTAATGAATAAGCAAGGGGATATTTTTTATTTACCACTAATTTTTTAAACTTATCAAACTCTACAAAATCTTTAAAAAGTGCTTGGATAAACATTCTTTTACCAGCAACAGACATAAAAGGTCTTAATATCTCTTCTGCTTTCTCTTTTTCCGATTTTTCTAATAAAATTTGTGCTTTATGAACTCTATTCTCCCAAATTTTTTCTAAATAGTTATAAGATAAAGAGTTTTTCAATAGTGGATTTTGTGCTATTATCTCATAAGCTTTTGAATACTCTTTATTCTCAATAAAAAGTTCCAACTCTTTTTCATCACTTAAAATATCATAAATATAAAGAATCCCCTCATTTGTCCCAACAATAAGATACATTAAATCCGGTATAAATTCTAAACAAGTTATTGTAGAAGTAGTTTTTATATAGTTATCACTTAATAACTCATATTTCTCCAAATCATAAAGATAGATATTCCTATTTTTTGTAGTAGCAAATATAAATTTTTCATTACCATCTACAACAAAATCAACTACAATATCTGGAAGTTTTGGTAATCTTTTAACAACTTTCCCTTTGGCATAATTAGAGATAACTAACTCACCATTTTTATCGCCACTAATCATAAAAAAGTTTCTTAAAAAATGAATTTTTGTAACCATTCCTGAATGAATTCTCATCTTATAGGCAAACTGCATAGATGAGATATTTGTAATAGAAATAGATTTATCATAACTACCTGTAGCACACCACATTCCATTATAAGAAAACCCTATTGCTGTTACATAATCTGAATGTGGTGCTAAATTTGCAACCATTTTACCAGTCTCTATACTCCATAAATTTGTCCTCCCATCAATCCCCCCTGTTGCTACATATCTGTTTTTATAATCAAAAGCAATAGTTTCAACCTCCCCTTTGTGCCACCCTATTGTATTTGCAAGTTTTTTAGTTTCAAGATTCCATAAAACTGCTTTATTTTTCTTAGGAATAGTTAGTCCTAAAAACTTCCCATCTTTTGAAATATCTACACTATTTCCCAATACTCTATTAGGGGGTAAATTTATCTTAAAACCTCCACTCAATTTTAATTCATTTAAATCAAAAATTCTCACCGTATTAGATTCATCTACTACAACTATTTTATCTGAAATATGTTTAATTTTTGAAACTGCTCTTTTTATACTAAAAATTTTTATCGGTTGCATTTATTCCCCTGTTTTTGTATAATTTATAAAAAAAAGGCTAACTATGACTTTAACTATTATCGATACTTTTGGATTTTTATTTAGCAATTATTATGCCATTCCCAACTTAAAGGCAAAAAATGGAACTCCTACGGGAATGATAACCGGTTTTATGAATTTTATCTCAAATTTAGGTAGAGATTTTAAAACTGATTATATCCTATTTTCATTAGATTCCCCACAAAAATCATTTAGAAATGAGATATATCCAAATTATAAAGCAAATAGAGAAACCCCTCCTGATGATTTAAAAATACAACTCTCACTTGCTTTGGAGTTAATAAAAGAGATGGGGTTTAAATCTATTCAAAAAGAGGGTTTTGAATCTGATGATATTATTGCTTCTATAACTGAAATAGCGAAAAAAATGGGAATAAAAATTATAATTGTTACTCACGATAAAGATATGTATCAACTAATTGATGATAATAGAGTTGTAATTTTTGACCCTCGTAAAAAAATCTATATAGATGAAAAAAAAGCTTTTGAAAAATTTGGAGTTTCTCCAAAAAATTTTATAGAATTTCAAGCACTTGTTGGAGATAATAGTGATAATATACCTGGAGTAAAAGGGATTGGGCAAAAAACTGCTTCTAAACTTATAAATCAATACCATAATTTAGAAACTATCTATCAAAATATAGATAACATCAAAGGTGCTGTAAAAAAAAGATTGATAGATGGAAAAGAGTCTGCCTTTTTAAGTAGAAAACTTGTAACTCTACAAACTCATCTATTTGATAAATTTGATTTAGAAGAGTTTAAATTTCCAACTTTTAACCCTATTCTAAAAATTGCTGATAAATTAAAAGAACTTGATATGAATAGAATTATTGAAAAAGTAGAAAATGAAGGGTTAATTATCAAAACACAAACCCCTCAAAAAATAGAAATCCCTTTTCAAACTATTACAGATAGCAATACCCTTTTTGAAATTATTAACTCTATTGAGAAAAATGAAATAGTCGCTTTTGATACAGAAACAACTTCATTAGATAAAGATAAAAAAATTGTAGGGTTTAGTTTTGCCTTTCAAGAAAAAAGTTTTTATGTTCCTATAAATCATTTTTATTTAGGTGTTGAAAATCAAATAGAGGAAAAGATAGCAATTGAAGCAATAAAACAACTTTTTCAAAAAAGAATTATAGGGCATAATCTTAAATTTGATTTAGATTTAGTTTATAGGTATGGAGTTGAAAAGATAACCCCTTTTATGGATACAATGATTCTATCTTGGTTTATAAATCCAGATAGAAAAGTTGGATTAGATTTTTTAGCAAATTACTATTTCGGTTACTCTATGAAAAAATATAAAGAGATTGTCAAAAATGGGGAAAATTTTAGTTCTGTAAATATAGAAGAAGCAACATTCTATGCTTGTGAAGATGCTTATATTACTCTTAAACTTTATCATACTTTAATAAAACAGATAAATGAAAAAGAGAAAAAAGAGATTTTAGAAATAGAAATCCCTTTTATTGATGTATTGATAAATATGGAAAAAAGAGGAATAAAAATTGATATAGATTATTTTAAACAACTTGAATCTGAAATAGAGATTAAATTAAATACTCTTATAGAAAAAATTTATCAAATAGCAGGGGAAAAATTTAATTTAAATTCTCCTAAACAACTTGGAACTATCCTTTTTGAAAAATTAAAATTACCAGCAAAAAAAAGAACAAAAACTGGCTATTCTACAAATGAAACTATTTTAAAAAAATTATCAGATAAATATGAAATTGCTAAACTTATTTTAGAATATAGAGAGCTTTTTAAATTACAATCAACTTATATAAAACCTTTACAAAAACAGGTAAAAAATAGTAAAATTTATACAAATTTTCTTCAAACAGGAACAACAACAGGACGATTAAGTAGTAAAGACCCAAATTTACAAAATATACCAACTAATAAAGAGATAAATATCCGAAATGGATTTATCGCTAGTCAAGGAAATTTTTTATATAGTTTAGATTATTCACAAATTGAATTAAGACTTTTAGCACATTTTAGTGAAGATGAAGTGCTTTTAAATGCTTTTCATAATGATAAAGATATTCATCTTGAAACAGCAATTAAAATTTTTGGAGAAAAAGAAGCTCATAATTATAGAAATATAGCAAAAAGTATAAATTTCGGACTAATTTATGGAATGGGAGCAAGAAAATTATCTGAAACTATCAATGTTTCAACTAATGAAGCAAAAGAGTTTATAGAACGATATTTCGCTTCTTTTCCAAAAGTAAAAAAATTTTTAAATTTACAGAAAGAGTTAGTTAGACAGAATGGATTTGTTACAACTCTATTTGGAAGAAAAAGATTTTTTAATTTTGCAGAAGCAAATAGTTTTATGGCAAGTAATTATGAAAGAGAAGCAGTAAATACAATTTTTCAAGGAAGTGCTGCTGATTTAATTAAACTTGCTATGATTTTAATTGAAAAAAAAGGAAATAATGATATGATTTTACAAATTCACGATGAATTAATTTTTGATACAAATAATGCCGATAATATAAATGAATATAAAAAAATTATGGAAAACATCTACAAATTAAAAGTTCCATTAAAAGTAGGTGTAAATAAAGCAAAAGAATGGGGAAAAATTAAATGAGTTATATACAAAAAGTTATAGATTCGCAAAATAATATAATTATCATTTGTGATAAAAATTGTAAAATTAAACGAATAAATAAAACTTTTTTTAACTTTTTTAAAAAAGAGAGAGCGGTAGAGATTGTTAAGTTACTTAAAAAAATCCCTTTTAATGAAGAGATAAAAATACATATAAAAAATTATAAACATAATAAATATAAATTTTTAGTAACTAAAACAGCAATTGATGATGATATTTTATTAACTTTACAAAATATAACAAAAGTTTCTGCTTATAAAAAATCTTTAATTCAATCAAATGCAACTTTTTTAGAATATAAAAATTTGGTTGATAAATTTTTAATCATCTCAAAAACAGATAAAAAAGGGGTTATAACTTATGTTAATGAAAACTTTTGTAAAATCTCTGGCTATAAAAAAGAGGAGTTAGTAGGGAGACCACACTCTATTGTTAGGCATAAAGATATGGCTTCAATAGTTTTTAAAAATATGTGGGAAACAATTTTAAAAGGAAAAATATGGACAGGAATTATCAAAAATAGAAAAAAATCGGGAGAACCTTATTTCATAAAAACAATGATAGCACCTATTTTTGATAAAAAAGGGAATATAAAAGAGTTTATTGCTTTCAGAATAGATATAACTGCTTTAATCAAAACAAAAGAGAAAGCTCAAAAAGCTCAAAAAGCAAAAGAACTATTCTTAGCAAATATGTCTCACGAAATTAGAACCCCTTTAACCGGAATTATAGGATTTATAGATATTTTAAAAGAGAAGAATCTTCCAAAAGATATAAAACATATAATAAATATAATTGATAATAGTGCTGATACTCTATTGAATATAGTAAATGATATTTTAGACCTTTCAAAAATAGAAACAGAAGGGATAACAATTCATAAAAGACAATTTAATCCAAAAGAGACTCTACAAAGCACTATTGAACTATTTCAAGCAAAAGCACAAGAAAAAAATATAGATTACTCTTCAAATCTAAATATACCGGAATGTATTATTTCAGATGAACATAGATTAAAACAAGTTTTATCAAATCTTATAGGAAATGCTATAAAATTTACACCAAAAAATGGTAAAATTCAGATAAATCTTGATAAAATACGAGAAACAGAAGAAGAGGTAGAAATTCTATTCAGTGTAAAAGATACCGGAATAGGTATTTCGCCAGAAAAACAGAATAAAATTTTTAAACCTTTTATACAAGCAGATGAAAATACAACTCAAAAATTTGGTGGAACTGGACTCGGTTTATATATTTCATCACAAATTGTAAAAAAACTTGGTGGTGAATTAAAAGTAGAGAGTCAAGAACATAGAGGAAGTAATTTTTATTTTAAATTAAAATTTAAAAAGTGTGGGAAAATTATGAAAACGAACGATAAAAATATAGCAGTAACTGGAAAAGTTTTAATCGCAGAAGATAACAAAGTTAATCAAGAATTATTAAAAGCTATTCTGAAACTGAAAGGAAAAATTGAAGTTCAAATAGCAAATAATGGTAGAGAAGCGGTTGATATCTTTAAAAAAGAGAAATTTGATTTAGTTTTTATGGATATCTTTATGCCTATTTTAGAAGGAACTGAAGCATTAGAAGAGATTATTCAATATGAAAAAGAGAATAATTTAAAACATACCCCTATTATCGCTTTAACTGCCAATGTTTTAGAAAGTGATAAAAAAAGATTTTTAGAAAATTTTGATGATTATCTATCAAAACCGATAAAAAATGAAGAGATTGATAGAGTATTGCAAAAATTTTTAAATATAAATCTTTTAGATAAAATTTCTCAAAAAATGAATTTAGATAAAGAGATTGTAGAAAATTTAATTACACTCTATTTTTCAAATATAAATCATGATATTTTAATGTTAAAAAATAATATAAAATCAAATTCATTAGATGATGTTAGAAAAATTGCTCATAAAATTGCTGGAAGTAGTGGAGCAGTAGATTTTATGGATATTCATAAAATAGCAAAAGAGATTGAAAATAATGCAAAAGATAAAAAAGAGATAGATTATAATAAATTAGTAGATAAAATTATAGAATTAGTTGAAAAATATAAAAGAGAATTTTAATGCTAAATAATTTAAAAAAATTTTATCTATCTCGTAAAAATTTTATAAACTTTGATAATGTAGATTATACAGATGTATTTGACCCCTATTTAGAATTAAAAAAAGAGAACCCTATAATGATTATAGGGGAAGCACCGGGGGCAAATGAAGTTGAACAGAAAGCACCTTTTGTTGGTTTAGCTGGTAAAAATTTAAACTATCTAATAGAATTAAGTGGTCTATCAAGAGAAAAAGATTTTTTAATTACAAATGCTTTTCCATTTAGAACATTTGAAGGTAATAGAAATAGAACCCCAAAAGCGATAGAATTAAAAGAGGGGGCAAAACTTTTACTTGAAGAGATAAAAATTGTTCGTCCAAAACTTATTCTACTTTTAGGAAATTCAGCAATAAAAGCTTTTAGTTATCTACCGGATAAAAATGCTAAAATTGTAAAACATTTAGAAAAAAATAGATTTTACGATTTTGAATTTCAATTTTATAAAACAAAAATAGGGATAAGTTTTCACCCTAGCCCCATTAGTTTTAATAGGAGAGATATAAAAGAAGCTCTTATCAACTTTTTTCAAGAGATAAATTCTCTAAAACTTCCTTAACCCATTCTATTGTTAAACCCATTGCTGTAGATTCGTACCCATTTACATTTTTTATATATTTTTTACAAAACCCCTCTACCTTACAAGCTCCTGCACTCCCTTTCCACTCTTCACTATCTAAATAATTTTCTAAATCCTCCAAATTAAAAGGGTAAAAATTATATGTAGTTGTTGCTAAATTTTCAAATTTATCCCCTTTATAAGTGATAATTTGATAAGTAACGATATCTATTTTTGCTCCACTTTGAAGTAATAAAAGTTTTTTCGCTTCTTCTCTATTTTTTGCTTTTCTAATTAAATGTTTCCCATCTGTTATAATAGTATCAGCAACAAGTAATGGAATATCATCACCAAAACATTTTAAACACTCTCTAAATTTACCAAGAGTTGCCTCCTTTACAAACTCTATCGGTTCTATTATTTGAATACTATCCTCATCAAATTCACACCCCTGTTGTAAAAAATTGATATTAGCACTTTTTAACAATTCTGCTCGAGTTTTTGAATTTGAACATAATTTTATCATTTTTCTCCTTTATACAAATCCAACTACTTTATTTAATCTACTCTCTTTTTTTAATTTAACCTCACTTATCAATCTATTCATAAAATCTTCTGCAGATTTGATAGGTCTGAATCTATTTTGACGAATTATCGTAGCAAAATCACCTGCTGTTAAGTATTCAAGTTTTTCAATTTTTGTTATATCAACTTTTTTTAAATTTAATTCTTTTAAAAATGAATTAAAAAGCTCTACTCGTTGTGATTTTTTAAGATAACTAAATTCTATTTTTAAATCAAATCTCCTTAAAGAAGCTTTATCTAAATTATCCATTAAATTTGTTGTAGCAATAAATACCCCTTGAAAATTCTCCATCTGAACTAACATTTCATTCACTTGTGAAATTTGCCACTCTGCCGAAGCATTCTCCCTCTCCTGTAAAAATGTATCAACCTCATCAAAAATTAAAACAGCATTATCCTCTTTCGCTTCCTCAAAAGCTTTTGCTATATTTTTTTCACACTCCCCTACCCATTTACTCTGTAATTCAGAAACTTTTTTTAAAATATATGGCTTATTTAAAATTTCAGCAATATATTTTCCAAAAGCACTTTTTCCTGTCCCTGCTGGACCATAAAGACACAATCTTGCTTCTGGATGTTCCTTTATCCCCTCAACTAACTCCTCTAAATTAACTGAACTATTGATAAATTTTAAATCATAATTTTTTGGAAGAGAAAAAGTATCAACTATTTTATGATGATACCCTTGTGCTTTTAAACTATTTTCTAAAATTTTTGTAAAAATAGAATCTACATCATCTCCATTACTCTGCATAGTATTAATAACTTTAATAGCACTACTTATCAAAGCTGGTGCTATATTCTCATTTTTAGCTATTATCTCTATTGTTTCATCACTAATTAAATTATTTGTATATTTTTTTAAAATCTGCACCCTTTTATTTTTTGGAGGAATTGGAAACTCTATACTTAAATCAAATCTTCGCACAATTGCTCTATCTATGGAATTTATATCATTTGTAATCCAAATAGTTGGAATATCATTTGATTCTAACATCTTATTTATCCAAGCTTTATCTCTCTGTCTTTTTGAAATAGAAAAAATTCCAAACAAATCTCTATTTGAAGATTCAAAAATATCTTCTGCTTCATCATACATTAAAATTGTCTTCTGATTTGATAATAATGATTGAGCAATTTTATAAGCTTTTACTCTTTTATCCCCATCTATTGCTTCCCCATCTTCATCAGTATAACTAACTTCAAAAAGGGAAACTTTTAAAATTTTCGCAATAGTTTTAGCAAGTTCAGTTTTTCCTGTTCCAGGTAATCCATAAAAAAGTATATTTACCCCTTTTTTTCTCTTTTTTATTACCTCTTTAAGATATGGAATTAAAATATCTATATCTTTCTTTATATGTGTATAATCTTTTAAAGAGAGAGTTCCAGCATCAACCTGTTTAACTCTACTCTGCAACATAACTAAAATAGATTCATCTTTATTAAACATATCATCAAAAAAATCATCTAATACATCAAATTTTCTATTAAATGAATTTGTCCCCCTTTTTTCAATAGAAAGAAGAGAAGAAGTTGTCAATTTTGAATTAGAATTAAAAGCTTTTGTTACCTCTTTTAATGGTATATTTAAAAGTTCAGATAATATCTTTTTAACTTGTAAAGAGTTTAACTTATCCCCTAATAAATCAAGTGAATCTAATAAAATCTCTACATTATAAGTAATAATAAAAAACTCTAAAATTCTTTTTTCATAATCATTTAAATTCATAATTTTAGATAATTCATTTAAATTTTTATACAAAATTTTATTTGTTTTAAAAACTTTTTTATTCTCTAATAATTGATATTTTTCATACATTTTTTGAAAAATTTCATCTCTTTTCTCTAAATCAATAGAATCATCTACATACTCCCCAAATCCTAAATAAGTAGCAATATAATCTCTATCAAAATAACCTCTATTATCTAAAAAAACATTTTGAGTGTTTAATTTAAAAATTATTCTATATATCCATAATTCTACAATATCTTGTAACTCTTTTGGAACATATTTATCTTTATTTACTGCAATTTTAATTGTTCTTCTTTTTCTTCTCATAATAACTCCTTCCCTCCATCATTCCCTCCCCTTTTTAAATTATAAAACTATATTTTTTACCTTTTCTAAAGCCTCATCTATCTTTGAAACATCTTTTCCACCAGCTTGTGCAAAGTCTGGTCTTCCACCCCCTCCACCTTTTACAATAGGGGCTATCTCTTTAATAAAGTTTCCAGCTTTAATATCTACATTTTTTGCTCCACAAGCGATTTTAACTTTATTATTCTCCTCTCCAATCAGAAAGATGAAAACTTTTTCATATCTATTCTTTTCATTATCAACTAACTCTTTTAAATCAGCATTATCTACTCTATCAACAATATAGATAACTCCATCTTTTTCAGTTTTATTTAACTCTTTTACAGATGATGATTTCAGTTTTTTAATCTCCTCTTTCTGTTTTTTTATTTCAGATTTTAGTTTTGCTATGGCTTTTTCAATATCTTGTGCTTTTAATTCTGTTTTTAGATTTTTAATCTCTTCAATATGAGTTTTAGCGAATCTATAAGCACTAATTCCAGCTACTGCTTCTATTCTTCTAACACCTGCTGAAACTCCACTCTCTTTTGTAATATAGAAACTTCCTATTTCTGCTGTATTTTTTGTATGAGTTCCTCCACAAAACTCTATACTTGCATCCCCAAATGAAACAACTCTAACAATATCTCCATATTTTTCACCAAATAGAGCCATAGCTCCCTTTTTCTTCGCTTCCTCTATTGGTAACTCCTCTGTAACTCCTTCAATAGAGTTTGCTATCATCTCATTAACTATATTTTCAATCTTTTGAAGTTCCTCCTCTGTTATCGCTTTTGGATGAGTAACATCAAATCTTAACTTATCAGCTTCAACTAAACTTCCAGCCTGTGAAATATGTTCCCCTAACACCATTCTACAAGCAGAGTGTAGTAAGTGAGTAGCAGAGTGGTGTTTTGCTATCTCATCTCTTGACTTATCAACAACAGCATCTACTATTTCACCAACTTTCAGTTTTGCATTCTCTATTTGAGATAGATTTAATCCATTAAATTTTTTAGTATCAACAACTTTATAACCAGCAATTTTACCTTTATCTCCGATTTGTCCTCCCGATTCTGCATAAAAAGGAGTTTTATCAAGCATAACCCAACCATTACCATTTAACTCATCTACTTCATTAAAATTTTCATCAAGTAGAGCTAAAATTTTAGATTTAGATTCTCTATTTTCATACCCTATAAAACTATTTTCTCCAAATTTTTCAATTAAAGATTTAACATTCGCTCCCTCTTTATCTCCACTCCCTTTCCAAGCAGCTTTTGCTCTTGACTTTTGTTCATGCATTAAGTGTTGAAACATATCTAAATCTACATTTTTACCAACATTTCTTAACATATCCTGTGTTAAATCAAGAGGAAAACCATAAGTATCATAAAGTTTAAAAGCAACTTCACCACTAAACAGAGTTCCCTCTGTATTTTTTAATTCCTCTTCAAAAATCGCCATCCCTTTATCTATTGTTGCAAAAAATCTCTCCTCTTCAAGTTTGATATTCTCTTTTACAATTTCTGCTTTTTCTATCAGATATGGATAGCTATCCCCCATCTCCTCAACTAAAACATCTACAAGTTTATACATAAATGGGCTTCTCATACCGAGAAGATATCCGTGTCTTACAGCTCTTCTTAAAATTCTTCTTAAAACATAACCTCTCCCCTCTCTATCAAAATTTACCCCTTGGGCAAGTAGAAAAGTTACTGCTCTGATATGGTCGGCAATTACTCTATGAGAGGCTCCATCTTCATCTGTTGAATAAGGTTTTTTTGTAATTTCAGCAATTCTGTTTAAAAGAGGTCTAAAAATAGATGAATCATAATTACTAAATACCCCCTCTTTTATTGCTACAATTCTTTCTAACCCCATACCTGTATCTATTGAAGGTTTTGGAAGTGGATGAAGTGTTCCATTTTCATCTCTGTTATACTGCATAAAAACTAAATTCCATATCTCTAAAAATCTATCCCCTTCACCTCCGAGATAATCCTCATCACTTGAAAAATTTTCGGCACCTTGGTCATAATGAATTTCACTACAAGGACCACACGGACCTGTATCCCCCATCTGCCAGAAATTATCTTTATCCCCCATTTTAATGATTCTATCAGCTGGAACATATTTTTTCCAAATCTCCCCAGCTTCATCATCAGATTCGTGAATCGTTATCCATAATCTCTCTTTTGGAAGTTTTACCACTTCTGTTACAAACTCCCAAGCATACTTAATTGCATCCTCTTTAAAATAATCTCCAAAAGAGAAGTTTCCTAACATTTCAAATAGTGTATGATGTCTTGCTGTATAACCAACATTTTCAAGGTCATTATGTTTTCCACCAGCTCTTAAACAGAGTTGAGAAGAGGTTGCTCTTGGTGGATTTGGAGCAGGAATCTCTCCTGTAAAAATAGGCTTAAACTGCACCATTCCTGCATTTGTAAAAAGCAGAGTTGCATCATCTGGCACTAATGGACTACTTGGCACAACTTTATGCCCTTTATCTTCAAAAAATTGTAAAAACTGCTTTCTTATATTCATTTTATCTACTCCAATAATGGTATAATTTTTTTAAAATTTTACCTTAAAATTAAAATAAAGGCAATTTAGTTAATTATTATTTAATAACTTTCTTTTTTTAACTCATTTTTTTAATCTTCCATTTGACCACCCCAAAACATCAATAAATCCAATTTTTTTATTTTAATAAAACTTCATCATTTTTATAAATATAAATAGCCTCTAAAAATGCCGTTTTTCCGATATTGTTAAAACCAGTAATTAAATTTACTTTATTTAATCCATTTACTTTTAGGTTATTGAAACATTTATATTTTTTTATTGTTAGTTGGGTCATTTTTTGCCTTTTTCTTTTTTGAAAGATAAAAAAATAGTATATTTTTTAAATCATTGTACTTCAATTTAATATCTTTAATTAAATCTATATCTATATGTTCAAATAATCTATTATCAAGATAAAATTTTAAAAGTTCTTCTTTTGCATCTGTTTGTATAGCTAATTTTTTTAAAGTTTCAAATTTCTGTTTTTCAAATAAAGTTTTATATATATATTCTATACCTCTATTATTAAATTCCTTTATTGCTATTTCTCCATAAAAACATCCTAAAATTATTTTATTATTTTTTAATAAAATTCTATTTATAGCATTTATATTTTCTTTAAATGTTTTAATAATTTCTCCTGTTTTAAAATCCCATATTTTTATTGTATTACCAGTTCCAGAAATTATATATTTATCATCTTTGCTTAAAACAATATCACTTATTTTATAAGTTTCTTTCAATGTTTTAATAAGTTTTCCACTTTCAAAATCCCATATTCTTATTGTATCTTCATATAAAGAAACTATATATTTATCATCTTGTGTTAGAATTATTTTACCATTTCCTTGTATTCTTCTAATAATTTCTCTATTTTTTAAATCCCATATATCATATCCCTCAAACATACCACCAGAAACTATTATATATCTGTTATCTTTTGTTAAAACTAAATTTTCTACATTTTTATAATTATTTAAATTTATTATACAATTCCCCGTTTTAAATTCCCATATCTTTATTGGACTTCTAATCCCTTTTTCTACAGATATTATATATTCATTATCATCTGATAAAAAAATAGTTTTTATTAAACCTTTATGTTGTAATCGTTTTACACATTTTCCACTTTCAAAATCTATAATAGATATACTATTATCTCCATCCCCTGCAATAATAATATATTTTTCATCCTTTGTTAAAAATAGATTATGGATATTACCGTTACAATCACACATTAATTTTTTAATAAATTTCCTATTTTTTAAATCCCATATCTCTACCTTTGAATAACTACCAAAAATTAGATATTTATTATCTTTTGTAATAGTTATACTATTTATAGTTTCTGTATCAACAGAAAAATTTTCAATAGATTTTTCTTCAATTATGTTTTTAAAATCTAAATTTTGTTTTTTATAATCTAATAAACTACTTAAATTTACATCCCTCACAAACTCAAACAACTCTTTTGTATATTCTAAATTATCCTTTAAAAACTCAACTATTTCACTTTTACTAAAATACTTTAAAATCAAATTTTTATCTTTATTTATCAAAAATTTAATAATCTCATATTTTGAAGTGTTTGAATTTATCACTATATTAAAATCTAATCCATTATTATAAATATATTCTAAGTATTTACTAAAATCTTCTTCATAGAGTTTGTAATATTTACTAAAAATTTGAATATTATCTTTTTGTATAGCATAATCAAGGATAGATTTTATATCATATTGAGAAAGCCTATCTTTTTGGATATATTTAAACATCAAATTCACTATTTTCTCATCTTGTTTAAGTATATTTTCTATTATAAAAAAATCCCATAAATTATTTATATCAAATTTTGAAATAAACTCTTTTA
>Ga0256828_1000938_pt1 | contig 18887 bp, 26 predicted proteins | sample CV88metaG_FD_185993 | JGI IMG/M metagenome (GOLD analysis project Ga0256828, IMG submission 185993) | Hydrothermal vent microbial communities from East Pacific Rise, Pacific Ocean - CV88 | ecosystem: Environmental > Aquatic > Marine > Hydrothermal vents | place: Pacific Ocean: East Pacific Rise...
TTAACAACAATAGTTCTGTTCTCTACCGCTTCATTAAGATGATTGCTGTCTATGTCAACATTGCTTTCCCCGTCTTTATGAACTATCTTGATCGCAGTACCGGTTCTGTTATAAGCCCCTATTTCTCTATATTCCATCATTTCTCCTATATATAATTATTTTTTACAGCTATTTATCTAAGCTCATACCATGAATAAATATTATAATAATCTGTATCACCACTAAATTCATACGTTTCACCATCCTGAATTATTTTATTAAATACAGGCATAATATATGCTCCATCAATGTCTACTCTTGACATTGAAACTTTTTTGTCATTTACTAATAACGAGGCAAAGGCATTATGATTACCTGTTCCAATTATAGTAACTGTAATTTCAATAGGTTTTCCTGTTTGATTTTGTACTGCTATCCCTTTATCTCTGTTTGATGTTTCATCTATCAAACTCTGATTAACTCCGATTTCTGATAGATCACTTTTTTTTATATTTAATTTCCAACTATACCAAGTACCATCACTTCCTCTTCTTCGTTCGTATGTCTTTTCACTAGAGTATGTATAAAATATCTGATAAACAAATTCTTTAGATTCATAATATATAACTATTAATATTCCAGTTTCATTGCTATCTGGTCTATTACTGACGCCTTCTCCATTTTCAAGTTCATATATTCCAGAAACTATATAATCATTTAGATCTGAACTATCTGGTAATATTTCTTTAAATAATAAAGATTCTTCAGCTACTGTCTTTATCTTATCAAGAATATCAGCGGCAGGAAGTGCTGCAACAAGCTGAGATGGTGTACTTGGTCGCATATAGTTATCTTTATCACTTGAGTCGCCTACCTCACGTTGCGTCATAATGTAGTTAATCGTTTCATTTGCAGCTGTATATTCAGATCTAAACAGACGAGTTGATATATCACCGGAAGAGTTTCTTCTTACAACTGTATCAGCGTCACCACCAGCGGTAAGAACCAAACCATTAAGATGTACCGCATTATCTACTGTAGAGTGTGTATTTGCTATTTCTGACCATGGATACCAAGTATCATCATATTTAGTACGATAATATATAGTTTTATAGTTTCCATATAATTTATATGTTTGATATACCATTTTCCCATCATTCACTACTTCTAACATTCCTGCTGCTCCGCGGGGGTAGTTAGAACCATTAGCAGCCTGTGAACTTGAATTTTGATGATACAGACCAGCAATAATATAATCATTAAGATCTACATTATCAGGAATATCACCTTTGTAAAGTAAACTTTGCTCTGACTCAAAACCATCAAACTTATCAGCATTAACACCGCCTCCTGCGCCTTCTGTAAGTTTAGAGTCAATCTGTGCCTGCGTATATACACTGCTTGTATCTGCCTTGTCTGCAAGAGCATCTCCTAGACCGCTTATCATACTCATATCATGCGTAGATGGATGAACATAGTTGTTTGCATTTTCCTCTACATCAGAGAGTTTGTTCTTCTCTGTAGTTGTGTAGTTGTTGTCCGTATGTACATACTCCGCATCGATTACTGTATCTGCATTGTATGGCTGTTTTGATGTTGCCATATCATACGCTGTCTTTACTGCTTTTGAACTTGCTCCTACTTCGCTTGATGTAGATGTTACACTGTCGCTTATGTCTCTCCATGTGTCTGTAAATGTTGCACCGCTTGGCACATCTGTAAGTACACGACTGTTATCCACTTTGTCATCAAGTGCAGATTGCAGTCCTGATATTTTTGAAATAGGGTGTGTGTCTGGATGAACATAGTTGTTTGCATTTTCCTCTACATCAGAGAGTTTGTTCTTCTCTGTAGTTGTGTAGTTGTTGTCCGTATGCACATAACCTGCATCTACTACTGTATCTGCATTGTACGCTTGCACATCTATCCCTATATTTGCACTTTTTAAGATAGTTGTATCTTTTGGCTCTTTATCATTGAGTGCTGTTTGTGTAGCATTTGATATCGGTTTTTCTGCATCACTTGTATTGTCAACATCTGACAGCCCTACATCTGCTTTTGTAAGAGTAACATCACCTGTTTTTCCTGCAACGCTCATAACAGCACCGTCATCACCGTTCTTTACAGTAAAAGTAGTAGTAGTGTTGTCTGTAAAAGTGATAGTATAAGTATCTATAGTTCCGCTGCTTCCGTCACCATCTGTTCTGACGATAGAGAGAATTCCCTCGCCTTTGTCACCTTTGTCACCTTTGTCACCTTTACCAAACGCAACACCATCTGTCCAGTCACCTGAAGTATCTGTCTTTTTAAAATAGATCTGGGTAGGAGACTCATCAAGACTAAGATATGCAAAAGGAGGTGATTGGTCATCATAGGTACTTCTGTTATCAATAGTTCCGCTTGCATTTACGGTAAATGCCTCTCCTCTGTCTCCTTTTACACCCTGTGGTATTGCAAATGTAAGTACACCGTTATTTGAGTTATAGTTTGCAGAAGCTGGGGTTGATGAACTTACACTTAGTGCCTGCGCACTTACACCTGTAAGTTCATCTCTGTACGCTTTTGCATCGTCTGCATACGCACTTGCTTCTGCTGCTTTTGTGCTTGCTGTCTGTGCATTTTGCAAAGCAGTTGTTATATCACTGAGGTTAGCCACAACGCTGTTTATATTTGGCTCGTTATTTGCGACTTTGTCTATGTTCGCTTTGTTGTTTGAAACATCTTTTACTTTTGCAATATTTAAAGAAACATTGCTTATATCTGTCTTGTTCGCATCAACAGCCACAACCTCGCTCTTTATCTCTACAACATCCTTTATCTCGTCCTCAAAACTGTTTGCTGTGTTGATATTGTCTATATTTGCATTCACTCTTGTAACGATTGGCATATTTGCATTAAGGTTTATGATAGTGATAAGTTCATTACTTAAAGCCTGTAGATCACTTCGTGTGTCATACAGATACGCTATCTCATCCTCTTTGTCACTTAAGGCGATTATCTTGTCAATGTTGTTCCCAAGCTGGATAATATCACCGACACGGTTTGCAAGTACCTGTAGTGATGAAGTTGTCTTTGTCCAAAAGTATGAAGGATTGCTCTCCACAGGTAGTCCTCCGCCATATACACTGAGAACTACTCTGTCTATATTACAGGCACTTCCGTCAACATCACGGATTCGTAAGAGGGTAGGGAGTGCCTCTATGGTTTCGTTTATAACATCTATTTCATAGTTTACTATGTGCTTTTGAACATCAACTTGCGTTGCATTATAGGCATCTATCCCCTGCGTTATTTTTGTATAAAGAGCAGTGTACGATGTGATCTCTTCAATGATCTCGTTTCCGTCTGTATCGAATGTTGAGAAATGAATATCTACTTCCGTACCATCATTGAGTGTGAGTTTTGCACCGCTGTATGACACCTCTTCTATCTCACTCGTGTTGTTGAGTGCAAGATCTATGTCTATCTTTCTGTTTCCAAGATAGTTTCCTTTGTCAAGGTCTTGAGTGATAAGAGATATATCAAGCTCTGCAAGCTGTTCAAGTCTGTCCACCACATTGTCATCAAAGAGGTCTATTGATTTAATTATAGTGTTTAGATTTTGAGATATTTTATTTACATTTTCTATAAAACTTGGTTTTGAGTCTGGCATTATTGTAATCCTTGTGAAGATATATATCTGTCGAGCAGTTCAAGAGCATCAATGGTTCTTCCGCTTTGAAATATCTCTTGTGCATAGTAGTATTCATAAAGAGTTATGAAATTTTTTTCAATTCGAGTAAAGTGCGCATCTTCATTATTGAAATGTGCATCTATCTTTTTTAAAAAAGCATCATCAAACTTAATACCGTCTGCGTCCTCTGAGATGATATTCTCATAGCATCCAAGAGAGAGCAGGGCGAACATATCAAGTGGCTCTGCATTGATACGCTCATTTACTGTAAAGTTAAAACTATTGTTGGCAGCGGTAAGTTTGTAGTATGTTTTTTGTCTAAAAGTTTTATTTTCAGGAAGTGTACATTCAAATAGTTGTGTACCCAACACAAACTCTTTTTCTGAGAAAAGAGCGTTGTAAACAACATTGCCGACTATATCAACAAGTGATATTTTTATAGTATCACCTATTGACAAGTTAAGCTTAGTAATGTCAAGTACAACTTTTCTCATAATATTTCCTTTGTAATGAGAAAATATTATCTATTTTTATCGGTTTAAATAGTATCTCAATATGTTCATTTCAAATTCTCCACCCTCTTTGTCTGTTTGATTTTCTTCCTAAAGATATAGGATTGTTCCTGTTCTTTACAGTTTCACTCTTTGGTGGTACAAATTTATTTACAACAACATTTGCAACTGTTTCCATACAGTCATCCTGCTTGGAGTCTTTTTCTGGGTTAAATCCAAGATACTCATCCTTAAGCTGTTCTATTCCCTTTGCTCCTACCAAAAACCTTATTTGATGGTTTTTCAAGCAGCTTATGCTTTGGTCTATCTTTTGATTTTTACTTATTTTTGTTTTTGGGTTAAACAGTACAATACGATTTGTGATGATGCGCTTTCCTGCTTCTTTAAGTTCATAATTTACCTCTTGTACCTTTTGTCTTAGATACTGTTCTGTAATGATACCGCCACCGCTGCTCTCCATAAAAACAGGTGCATCAGGATACTGCATCATAACTGTTATAATATTTTCAATAAACACGCTGTTACTCCACTTCCCATAAAATATTCCGTAAACATTGAAAAGCTCTATCTTCTCTTTTGATAAAGAGACACCAACAACTCCTATTGCTCTGTTATCACTTGTCTCTTTTGTACTCTGTGCAGGATCTATGCTGATACACTTGTTGTCTGGCTTGAGTTCCCATTGCGCTATATACACAAAATCTTCATCTTTTACATACCCTGTCTCTATCCGTCTAGGATCTTGCATATACTGTGAGTACCAGTCCTCGTGCATTACTTTTTTTTGTTGTTCAAGTTTTTTTATATCTTCAAAGTGTGGGTTAAGAGGTTCATTCGCGCTGCGTTTATAGTGAAAATCAAAGAAGTCGTAAATTGTTTCTTTCTCTTCAATACCGGTAAGACTGATATGAGTCCATATTCCCTCTTCATTTTCCAGCAAGTACCCTACAAGGTCATCCTCATGGAGTCTCTGCATTATCACTATAATTGCACTGTTTGGATCATCTTTTCGCAGTCGTGAAGAGATAGATCCCTTATAAAAGTCCTTTACCATCTCACGTGTTGATTTTGAATTTTTCTCTATCGCTTTCATAGGATCATCTATAATGACTATATTCCCGTGAAAACCTGTGATGCCACCACCTATGGTAGTAGAGTACATCCCGCCTTTACTCTCTAAGTACCACTCTTTATCTGCCGTTTTTTTCCCGAGGGAAACTCCGTCAAATACCTTTTTATATGCGTTTGATTTTATAAGTTCTTTAACCTCTGATGGTGTTTTTGTGGCGAGGTCATCAGAGTAAGAAGTATATATAACCCTCTTTTTTGGTGCGTTTCCCAAAAACCAAGATACAAAAAGACGTACTGCAAACTCTGTTTTTCCATACGCAGGAGGAATGTTTATTATGAGTCTTGTAACATCTCCGCTTGCTACTTTCATCAGTGCATTACATAAAAGTCCATGATACCAACTTTCCAAAAGAGGTGTCTCGTACTCCTCTTCAAATATATATCTTGAGTAGTGAAGCAAATCTTTTCTGCACATAGCAAGACGAATGGGCTCTGTTTTTTTCTTTACAAGGACTTTTTGTATAACTTCACTCATCTTTTATCTCTTGTTAAAATGGTGCTTCGTCATCATCATACGATGCTGCACTCCCTGTGTCTATGTTCTCATATACATACTCTGGCGGCTCATTGCTGCTTTGTTGTCTGTTTGAACTTTGCTGCGTATATGGTTGGGCAACAACATTGTATAGATGATCTTTGTCTTTTTTCTTATCATCATCGATACTAAAGAGTGTAAAATAGATATTGTATCTTGATACAAACGGATCAAAAAGCTTTCCTTTTTTGTACGTAAGTCCATTTTCACTTATTGCATCTTTGATATTACCTACTATCTCACTCTTCCCGCTCTCTCCTCTGTTCGCCATATTGCACCAAATATGGTAATCCGGATGATCCTCTTTCCCCTGCGTAATATTTGCATTAACTACACCGTCAGGATATTTGAACTTATTTACAGAGATAGTGAATTTTTTTCTCACTGTAATAGTTCTTATATCCATTGCTATAAACTGCACACTCTTTTTTTCTTGATTTTGATAACTGTCTTTGTAAACTATTCCTATATTTGCCATTGTTCTCTCCTAATTTAAAATTGAGGCATATCTAAAGATGCTTCTTGTTCTGTTGCAGGTATATTTTCATATACTGTCTCAACAACTTTTGCAGGTGGTCGTCTAAACTTATCAAGTGCTTTAGCCGCATTTCCATGTTCATCAACTTCAACTCTGTAGAAGTCACTTGTCTGCGGTACGAACATAAGATACTGTAGTGGATGTTTATGAGTATCTTTGTTCTTGTTCCAGATCACTGTACGCATCTCATCTGTAGGTTCTTTTGGTTTTGTTTTTGCAAGATGAAACCATACATACGCTTCGTGATCTGCGTTCATACTTCCTTTTACACTGATAATACTGCTTTTCAAGTCCTCTTTTGAACTCTGTACAACAATGATTATAGGTACTTTAAGCTCTTTTGATAGCTTCCCTAGCTTTGAGAACATCTCTGATATTCTTCTCTCATCTGTTTTTAGATCAGGGTTTGCATTTGTCATACGCATCATAGAGTCAAGTGCTACAAGTTTTATGCCGTGTAACTTTACCTGTAATCTTATCTCAGCTATAATCTTGTCAACATCATAAATACTGTCAAATGTATATATGTTGTCAATATTCCCATCAAAAAGATTCTCCTCTTGCTGCTCTTCTATATTCTCATCATAAAGGTCTTCCCCAAACTCCATACTTCCAAACATAACAGGATATATTTTTGATACATTTTCTATCAGTCTAGTAAGCACAAATGTTTTTCCAGACTGTTTTTTCCCACTGATAAAGAACAATCCCTCATTCCGTATTCCGCTGTTTCCATGTTTGTCCGTAAGTACGGAATCAATAAATCCTATTCCTGTTTTTATCCTCTGTGCAGGAGGCTTGCTTTTTCTCTCTGCTCTTACTGCACTTAAACTTCTTGTATATCCACCTTTGTTCATACTTGCATAATCATCTATTGAGTTCTGCAACATTTGAGTTATTATACTGCTTGAACTGTCAGGACTTTGTAACAAAGAGAACATCTTTTCATGAAGCTTTTTTAAATTTCTTATATTGTAATCTTCTCTCAAAATAGCTATATGCTCAAGCAATACACTTTGTGACACCTGCTTTTGTGAAAGTAGATGCAGCATAAGATCTTGCGGGTTGTTGATACCTGCTTTTTTCATGTACTTCATAACTATGCTTTCATCAAAAGCCATACCACCGTCAATAAACACTTTGATTACTTCAAACATACTTGACTCTGCCGCATCTTCAAAATAATCTTTGTTTATACCGCTGTTCATAACGATATTTAGATCAATATTTCCAAACTCATTCGCACTTAAAAGTGTCGCGAGGACCAATGTTCTTATATTTTTAATATCACTCATAATTATTTCCCACCTTGAACCGGTATGCTATGATTTAGTATCCACTCAGTGATAGCCTCTCTGTGGTAAAAAATACTCCCACCTACCTTGCAATATGGAATTGTTTTTTCTGATCTGTACTTTGCCTGTGTACTCTCTGCTATTCCAAACTCTTTATGAAGTGTTTTTGGATTTAAAAACTCTTGATTGCTCATTAGTAAAACCCCACTTTAAGATCACCTATCAATTTACAGTGCTTTACTCGTTTGAGATCTTTTAGTGATGCTATAAAAGGCTGATAGTTTTGTAGTAGATATTTGAACTCATCATCTATCTTTAAAAAATACTGATTACAAATTAGCTTATAATCAAATATTTTTATACCTGTTCTGTTCATAAAATATATGCGCTCACGCAGTGCAGTTCTGCTTATGCTGACAAACTCCTCAAACTCTCCGAGTGGAACATAATCATCAAGATTTGTAACCTTATGTGCTACGCTATCTTCCAAAATATCTTTATATACATAGGCAGTATGTTTGATTATTACTATCTTGTGAGGATGATTTTTTTTGATGTTTGCTGCTTTGTATCTATTACCTCCTATGGCAATAACTTCTTTAAGCAGTGCAAGGTTTTCAAGAAGTCTTATCATTTTAAAGCTCCATATTTCCGGTGTTGTAGTTATTTTCACTGTTTTTCGGTGTTTCGCTTGATGGATATACCGTCTTTGTATGTTGTTTTGCATATTTTTTGGCATTACTGCACCATGTTTTAAATGCACTTGCCCAGTCTTTGTGCGATTTTCCAACAGATTTTTTATGATTTACAAAATTTTCAAATTCATTTTCATTTAATCCTTGCTCTTTTGCATATTTTATTGCACCGAGTTTTAGAAAATTTTTATACTCATCACTGAGATCATCATATTCGAGCTCTCTTTTGAGTCTAAAAGTAAATTTATCATTTTCTTCATCATTTGATTTTTTAAGCTCTTGACCTTTTGCGCTCGTATTACTCAACCACTCAAGCCCTTTCTTTGTAACTCTGTACGCTGGTTCTGTATTTTTATGTACTGACTCTATTATCTCTTTGTCTTCAAGCTCTTTTATTGCTCTTGAAGCAGTAGGGAGCGATTTTCCCAACAGTGGCAGTTCTTCAATGAGTTTGCTTCTGTACAGGATGTAGTATGTTTTGTTGTCTATGATGACAGGAGTAGCCCATGACGACAGATCCATAAACTTACTAAGGCACATAGCAGCTTTAATCGACAATCCCCACTCAATCGCCTTTATTTGGTTTATATTTATATTATATGTCATTTGGCGCAACTTCTATATTTTTCAAATAATCCTGTATATGCTTCTCGCTTATACGCACTTTTCCACTCACTTTAAAGTGAGAAATCTTCTTTGTATGGACCAATCTTTCAATTGTTGCATCTGGAACTTTTAGTATTGCTGATACTTCTTTTACTGTATAAATATTTTCAGGCATATTCTTATTCCAAACCTTATAGTTTTAGTCTATTTTTGATATAATATATATATTATCTATCAAATATATCCGTAAGTTTATACTTTTTAATCTTATGTAGATATTAATTGTCTAACAAAAGGGGATGAAAATGCAAAATCTTGCAAATAGAATAAAAGCTGTAAGAAAAAAGCTTGGCATAAATCAGCAGGAACTGGCGGATATTTTAGGGTGTTCAGACGGAAAAGTAAAAGGGTGGGAGCAGGGCAATACAAAAACAATAAAAGCCAAAGACAGCATCATCCTCGCTGACAAATTCGGATTTAGTAGAGAGTGGCTTGAAGATGGGGAGGGTGAGATGATGCAAAACAAAAGCAATTTGCTTATAGACGAGATCAATGAAACAGTAGCCCTGCTCAACTCTAACACGATCATACCTTACTATAAAAACATACAGGCAAGTGCAGGCAACGGATGCACTAACTCTGACTGCAAGAGTACAAACATAACACTTGCAAAGGATATGCTGCCTACACTCTCTGACAAGATAGAAGCCATCAAAGTAAGCGGAAACTCTATGCACCCAACAATAGATGATGATAATGTGATCTTCATAGATAAAAATATAACCACCCCGCAAGATGGAAAGATTTTTGTAGTTTTTCTATGTAACGAGGTTTACGTGAAGCGTATTTTTATAGAACCAAAAACAAAAGAGATCATATTAAATTCAGATAATCCACTCTTCCCGCAGCTCAAAGCAGACTGTGATGATTTTAGAATTATAGGTAAAGTTATAGCTACTATGAAAATAGATAAGCTTTAGCTTTTATCCAAGAGAGAAAAAGAAATTTTTGTATATAAATATTATTGGTAATATTATTGGTATAAGGATTGGTATTATTATTGTGTAAAGAAAGTGAACTACCCCCGTAAAGAAAGTGAACTACCCCCGTAAAGAAAGTGAACTACCCCCGTAAAGAAAGTGAACTACCCCCGTAAAGAAAGTGAACTAGATAAACCACCCTCAATACCACCTTAGAAAAAATCGCCGCCATTTGAAAATTTTTTGATTTTTTCAAGCTGTTTTTTTAGATCATACAAAGTGGTTTCATCCCCTCACCACCATCATATCAAGTAGTAAAATCAAAAACAAGTTTAAATTAAATACTCATTATGCAATTTCCTCATATATAGTTCAGACGGAGGATACGATTGGGGAATTACCCCCCCCCACCTTTGCTGAGAAACAAAAACCAAAAAAAGCACACCTGCTCCATACGGATGATATGTGAAAGGACCTACACTAAACATGAGCAGGATAGATAAAAAATCTATAACCTTAAGCCAGATATCCTAAAAAATAGGCTCTAACCTTAAACAAAACAGTGGAACACCGTAAAATAGGGATATAAAAATATATTAAAATAAATAATTAAATACATTTTTGCCCATTACATCCATTTTCACTCGTGAAAACTACAGTGATGCAGCACTATGTAAAAAAGAGATCTCCTCACCAGAACCAGTGCAACACTGCATGATGTTTGATGATACTCACTCAAATATCCCTCAGTATCCTAAACCTATCACTACTTATCCCTTGTCAAAGAACAAGACCGAATTACCGAAACTTCCGCTTTTCAAATAAAAAACCAAACTCACCCTCCAATTCCTTCGTAAATTCAAGCTGTTTTGGCTCGTTTTAGCTAAAAAGTCCAGGGGTTCACCTTTTTTATTAATTGATGAAAAAAATGTAAACTTTTGTTGTCTGAAAAACCGAAAAGTCTGAAAAAACGGTAAAAAATTTCCAAATGGCGGCGATTTTTGTTGTTGGTGGTGGTGTACGCTGCGTTTGGCGAGGCTTTGCAGGAAGATTTGATGGGTGCTGGAGATTTTTACTTGCAGATGATGCTGATAGCAGCTGTAGCACTCATATATGCAGAATAGGATGTGTTAGATGGAGTTATAGATAATAGACGTGCAGATGATGCTGTTATCTCATTGATTGATTTGTGACTCAAACACTCTCTTAAGTTTTTATTACTGTCTATCGTTGCAGCGATGTAGCCTCTAAGCTCTGCCGTGTCTGTAATGAGTTTCCAATCTCTATTAAATTCAAATTTATTTTTATCCATTTGAGAAAAATTAATATAATTTACTGCCATACTATGGATCTGTTCAGGTGTTCTTGAATAATTATTACTTGCAGTTAAAATAGTAACCGTGATTAGCATCAATGTTATTGTTTTTTTCATTATAAGACCTTTTGTTTTTTATGATTATACATAAAAAAAGTAATCAAACACTTGACACTTTATCGAAATAGTGTTACACTGTCGAATATATTTAATAAAAGGACGGACACAATGAGTGATTTAAGCTTATATTTTCTAGGAAGCTGGAAAGATGGAGAATTTGACAAAACTGAAGATTTAAGAGAAAAAAGTGAGAATGGAAAACTCGTAAAAGTATATGAAGATACTACTACTAGAGTATATGAAGATGTTAACTACGTTGATGTTGCAGCACTATACGCTGAAGCTTGTGCGGATGAAGGTATGTATGTTATGTATGAAAAAGATTCAAATAATGATAGGGATAGATATTTTGAATGTGAAAGTTCAGATAGTGAGCTGAACGATAGTAAATACGTTTATGCTTATGATAAAGATGGAGATGTATTGTATAGTGCTTCATATTTAGATATTGACGAGAATGATGTCTTTAGAACAAGTGAAACAATTGGCAGAAGTGCTGCTCTTGATATATTAGACATAGAAATCGGTGGAGATGAAGATGTTGTAAGGGTTGGCAGCAATGAAAATTAACTGGAAGATAGACTATCTAAAGAAAACAGCTACTTGCGCTCAGATGAGTGTGAGCATCATTAAAGTTGAGAACGAAGAGCCACTTGCCCAAATAATTGACGGAGTTACTGTTTCGCTTGGTTTTGCAAAAGTAGATAGTGGAAATAGTTATTTTTGCTTGATCACAAAGATAGATCATACACTGTGGGATATGAATCTGCAAGATAATAAATTGCTCCCAAACTACATGAGCCAACTAGGTGATCTATTCAATGAGAGCTATTTTAACAATCCTCTTGCTTCTAAGAATGTAGTGAAAAAAACGTGTGAAATATGCGGTGAATTATTTACAGGGACGAAGAAGAGTAAGTATTGTTCAAACAAGTGCAAACAAAAAGCGAAGAGGGATGCGGCTAAGAAGTAGATAATTTTCCCTCTTTCTCTTCTATTACTTTTTCACTCACAACATCTTTCAATTCTATAATCTTTTTTATTTTATCAATATCTAAATCATTAACCTTGCAGAACGCTCCAATCTTTACCAAATCAAGAAGCACAGGATGATTTACACGCCAGTTCTTGATCGTTCCTTCTTTCTTCCCAAGCATCTCTGCTATATCTCTATATAGTATATTTTTCATACCTGAATTCTAACAAAAATCACTAATAAATTAACTTAAATGTATTAAAGTAATATATTTATTACTTTTTTAATATGTTATTAAGGTAACTAATTATAAACTTTCAGCATAACAAGTCATTAATAAGTGACTTAAAAAGGAAAATAAATGAAAACTAGACTTACAGAAAAATTCTTAAATCAAAAAAGAATACAAAATTTTGCTACACAACTTGGTTTAGAAATATGGACTGGACTTGATTCAACTACTGATGAAGATGATATTGATTCACTTGAATTGAACATCGCTTTCAATGAAAATACTTTAAAAGATACCCAGACGGCTGATGATGTAATTATTTATAGAATAAGAGCTGAGGGATTATTCTATTCTTCAAATTATCAAGTTGATGGGGTATCAGATTTGCCATACTGGATAGAAAGTGTTGATCAATTAAAAGAAGTATTGACTTATATTTCAAATGAGGGAAAATAAGATGGAAAGATATAAAGTAATTGAGATAATTAAACATAAGTTAAATGATACAGATTATTGCAGAAATATAAATTGCGGGACTGTTACAGATTATGTTTGCATTTTACTTGAAGAGGGATATATGCAAAAAGATATATATCTTCGTTCTATAGACACTGGGAACAGTTGTCATATACGAATTGGATTAGATGTGCCACTGAGAGAAGAAACCAAACAAATAATGTCAAGATGCTGCGGGTTTTATCCTAAGATTTTTGAAATAGGGGAGATGTGAAATGAAATACTACGAATACAAACAAGAGAGAGAAAACGAGATAAATGCACTTTTTAAAAAGCATGATGTTTTTTTTGCTTTTAGTGCAAAACAAATAAATGAGAAGAAAAAAGATGGTGTTAAATACTACTCTCTTGGAAGTGGGATGTTTATTCCACAAGAAAATTATGAACTGTTTAATAATGAATTTGAAGAGTTTGATACAAACCTTGTGAAAAAAGCAAAAGAGATATTTACTCCTACAGAGATCATAGGATATGAGCTTGCAAATCACGAATACTGCATCACTTATGATCTAAGCGATACTAAAAACACACTTGAAGAGTTCAATTTTAGTGATGCAGAATACAGTGCGGCTGTACAAGATTATTTACAAACGTGTGAATTTTAAAAAGGGAGGAAAATAAAAATGGCGAAGCTTCTAAGAAAAACAGACTCACTATTCCAAAAGTTTGAAAGCAAGATGGAACAGTGGGCTGAAAGATTATTCTAATCATTTATCAGATTACAAGTAGTGAGATACTTGTAATCGAATGAGTGATTATATCATAAAAAGGAGAACATGATGGCACGACCAAAAGGTACTACAAGAGCTAAAAAGCCAATTTTTAAAAAAGAGTTCGAGACGCTCTTAAACGCAGTCAATAGAAGTTTAGACTTGCAGAGCAAAACAAAGATCAAGTTTACTACTGCGTTTACATTGCTCTATCTTACAGGATGTCGTGTGAGTGAGATAATAGATCTCAAACGAGAAGACATCATAAAGATGATAGATGAAAATGAGTTTTCACTTTCTAACAATACAAAGACTAAGAAGCCTCGCCTCATTACTTTTGATGAACAGCGTAGGCAAGTAGAGTTTTTAAAAAAGATACTACCGCTTCATGACAATGAGTATCTTTTTGCGAAAAACAGAAGCACTAAGCATATGACAGTAGCCAGCTTGAAGCTGCAACTCAACACATTTATTCATATAAATCTCGGATTGCTTTACTCTACACACAGTTTTCGATCCGGTTATATCACGACTGCGCACAAGCAGGGATTGTCTCTTGAGCACATCAGAGAGGATATAGGACATAAGAACATAGCTACAACAGCAAGATACGCAACAGTAACGAGTGCGGAGATTGCACGGGCTAAAAATCTGAGAGAGTGGTAGTTAAGTGGTATGTATTGAGCGTACACTTATCCAATAATATATTTATATAATTATGACATACACAAGGGGTTAGAAAATGAACATTACAGTAGCACATACGAAAGGCGGTGTAGGCAAAAGTACACTTGCTTGGCATCTTGCACATTCTCTTAAAGAAATAGGCAAGACAGTAAGACTTGTTGATTTGGATTTTCAGCAAACACTCTACTTCATAAACGAGATACGCGGTCTTAATGACATCGAAGTATTGCAGCCGACAACTGTAAACGAAGTGATGGAATTATTGCTCAACAAGAGTGCAACAGACTACACGATCATTGATGTAGGCGGCTTTGACAGCGATATCAATCGTGCAGCACTGGAGTTCTCTCACAAAGCACTTATCCCTATCAGCGACAGTGTTACAGAGGTACTCGGGTTTAAAACATTCGAGGGCATACTCGATGATCTTATACTCAAAGACACAGAAGCAAACATTGTCTTAAACAACATTCATCCTCTTACAAGAAACTTTGCAACGATACAAGAAGCGGTAGGCGAAGAGTACAAACTGCTAAAGAGCATCATACGCACAAGAAAAGTTTACAAAACTACTCTAGGGGTAGGTGCAAGCGTCTTTGATACAAATAATGAAGCTGCGAAAGATGAGATAAGGAGTTTGAGAGATGAACTTATCAGCGATAAATAAAGCAACGAAAGGAAACACGCGCACAGGTGGGATTAGTGACTTCATGGAACTGCCGATTGACAAAGTAATTCCAAATCCTGAACAGCCACGCACTCTGTTTAAAGATCAGGAGATAGAAGAACTTGCAGCAGCTATAGCACGTGATGGATTGCTACAGCCAATAGTAGTGACTAAACAAGAAGATAAGTATCTCATAGTAAGCGGTGAGCGCAGATACAGAGCACATCTTTTTATTGGTAAAAAGACTATACAGGCACACATCATAAGAGCAGATGACAGCAAAGTGCTTGAGCTTGCACTCATTGAGAACATCCAGAGAGAGGACCTGACAGATTTTGAAACAGCTATGCACATCAGCAAGTTGTGGCTTAGTAAAAGATATAGCTCCAAATCAGAACTGGCAAAAGCCATAGGCAAGTCACAAAGTTATCTCTCCAAAGCATTTGGATGTCTTAATCTGCATCCGGAGATACAAAAAGATCTTGAAGAGAACAAAAGAGATATAGGCTTATCCGTTCTTGAAGAGATAGCACGGATCAAAGAGAAAGATATGCAGCTAGAGCCTTATAAACTTTACAATGACGGGGAAATTAGAAGAGATGACATCAAAGGATGGAGAGATAAAAAACTTGTAGAAGATGTGCATCCTAAAAAAACAGATACTAAACATGAAAACAGAAAAGAGGTGTCTTTTGAAGAGGTGTCATTTCCTGCGATTGAAGATGATTTCAGAAATGGAATTATTTTTCATCCCTCACAAAACAAAACTTTTAAAATAAATAACCTTAAATCTTACAAAATGTACAGAATAACAATAGAGGAGATTTAAAAATGTTTTGGAAAAATCTAAAGTTTGAAGTATCTCTGCTTCTTTTTAGATTAAAAAGAAAATGGAGGAGATCATGACATACGGTGAAGCGCACGTTGCCGAGCAACTCTCCATGACACTTGAAAAAGGAGAGTGGAAACAGACGCTGCAAATAAAAAACAAGCCGGAACCGATGAAAAGGGAAGATGCAGCAAAGTATTACAACAAGAAGTTCTTTAACTATTGGGTTGAGCACTTGGAGTTTGAAAACATTAAAAAAACAAAAAACAAAAAGAAAGCTGTAGCGATGCTAATGTTCGGTCATCATATGCATACACACAGAATGGGAGAATAATCATGTGGATATTAAAAGCAAACTACAAAAACGGTCATAAACATGAGCATCTATCATTGAGTGTTTGGTACTTACAGGAACTTCTCACAGCAATTCTTAGAAGAGGCGGAAACGGGATAATTATTAAGGAAAAAGATTAGAATGAGAGCTTTTGAAAAAATACTACAACAGATAAAGAACACAACGCCACTAAGTGGACACGCACTTGCAAATGAAAAGAACAGAGCCAATCTTAGAGAAGCTAAAAAAGAGATTGAAAAGATGTTGAGAGAGTGTAAATAATGGAAGATTACATCTATTCATTACTTTATCTTTTTGTGGGTTTTTTCATAAGTGTTTCTAACATATTTAAAGAGATCGAGCATAGTAATACTAAATTGGCGCAGATACTAAAGAGAACTATAACTATACTCTTATGGCTGCCAATGATACTTGTTTATGCTATACGAGGAGAAAAAGGTGATAAGTAACGCATCTAAAGAGGCTCTCAAGACAACAGCCGACATTGTAGATACTATCTCCAACTATATTGAGCTGAAAAAAGCAGGAGCAAACTTTAAAGCACCTTGCCCTTTTCATGGAGAAAAAACAGCCAGCTTTGTTGTGAGCCCTCAAAAACAGATATGTCACTGTTTTGGATGTGGCTGTACTTATGATGTATTTGGCTTTGTGCAGGAGTTTAAAAAGATAAGCTTCAGTGAAGCAGTGGAAGAGGTAGCGAATGAGTACAACTTCACACTACAGTATGAAAACAACAGCAGTGCGAAAGACTACTCGAAGCTGATGGAAGCTACAAAAGAGTTCTATTTGCAACAAAAAGATGAAAAGATACAAGAGTATCTGCGCTCACGAGGATTAAGTGAAGAGAGTATAACTGCGTTTGAGCTTGGATATGCACCTGTTTCTAAAGAGCAGCTCAAGTTTTTTCAAGAGCAGCTCTTTAATACAAATGAACTTATAGAGTGTGGGATATGCGCCACAGATGATAAAGGAACTACATACGCGAGACTCTCTAAGCGCATAAGCTTCCCGATACGAAATCACAATAACAAGCTCATCGGTTTTGGTGGGCGAATCATAGAGGGAGACAGAGCGAAGTATATTAACTCTCCTCAAACTCCACTCTTTGACAAGTCACGGAACTTTTACGGGTACAACATTGCAAAAAATGCCATCTATGACAAAGGAACTTTTACGATCACGGAGGGGTATCTTGATGTGATAATGATGCACCAAGCCGGTATCAAAACAGCAGTAGCAACAATGGGTACGGCACTTACGGAACAACACGTAAATATCATAAAGAAAGTACAGGCAGTGGCATTGCTCTGTTTTGATGGAGACAAAGCAGGAGTAAACGCAGCGATAAAAGCGAGTAGGCTGCTCTCTGCACATGATGTATTTGGCGGTGTTGTTATTTTTCCCGAGGGAAAAGATCCTGCGGAGATGATAAAAGATGGAAAGAAAGGGGAGTTGTTAAAGCTTATGAAAACTTCTACTCCTCTCATTAAGTTTGTGTTGTTACAGATAGCTGCAAAGTACAAGCTAAATATACCAAAGGAGAAGCAAGAAGCCCTCAAAGAGACAAATGAGTATCTGTACAGCCTTAGCCCTCTTATGCAGGATGAGCATAAGCTATTCGCATCAAAAGTTCTTAATGTAAATATTGCACATATCTGTTCAAACAGTGTTCCTCAGCAGCCATCAGAACAGAATATGAATTTTGGATACATCAATATAAGTGAAATGAACATCATAAACACAGCGGCACAGTCTCGAGAAAATTTAGAGTTAGTGCTTGATGTACTCGATGAGAGTATGTTCAAGTTTCATAAACATGAGTTTGAGATGCTCATAAATGAAGATGAAAGACTCCAAGGTGTACTCCTGCGAGATGAACTGAGCATCTACAGCTATGGGGAACTTATTGAGCAAATACAAATAATGAAGATAGATCATCTGCAAAGAAAACTGCAAGAGCTTGCAGCTTCAAAGATGGAGTTTGAAAGACAGTTGTTTGAGATCAAAAAAATAAAAGGAGAGATATATGAATGTAGAAAAAAACTTAAAGGAGGCAGAGATGCAAGAACGTAGAGAAGAAGAGGTGCAAGAGAGTAGAGAAGAAGAGGTGCAAAGACTCATGCAGGAGATAGATGAGAGAGTAAACAGGTTTGTAGAATTAACAGGCATTAAAGGAAAGCCAGTTAAAAGAAGATGGAGAGATATAAAGAAAAGAGCGGGGAGATAGAGAAGATGAAAGCAATAGTAACAAAAGAAAAATACATAAGCAATGCAAAAGAAGTGTTAAAAGAGCATGAATATACATTATTGGCAAAAGGTGATGATTGTGAAATATGGAAATGTTCCAAACCAAACACAAATGTATATGCTTTCAATATAGCAATACTACCTATGGGGATATCAGTTGTTGGGGATATAGGAGATTATACATTTGGAGTATATGGCAGAAACGTAAGTTTTTTAGCAGGAAGAGATGTTGAATATTATATTCACAGTAAACTTTCTCCAAATTGTAAAGAAGTTGAATTTGATATGG